>OJQI01000001.1_pt1 | contig 238962 bp, 190 predicted proteins | sample 1598711 | NCBI WGS metagenome assembly OJQI01 (sample SAMN03922505, study PRJEB24848) | human gut metagenome | isolation source: stool sample | host: Homo sapiens | place: Germany | collected 2011-11 | reverse complement strand
ATATCAAAAATCATCAACTTTCGCAGATTATAGAGCTAAAATTGTCGGAAAAGGGCTTTTACACACCTTTTCCGACAAGTTATTAATTTGCCTCAAAACGGCATTTCCATACCTGATGCCTCACAATATTCTCATCTTGAAATGCAGGGTATAAGTCTTGGTCTTGTCGATGGCATATTTCTTCAACACACCTGGTCCACAACTGCTGTTACCCAGGCCCAGAACGGCACAGTCGAGACTGAGATAGGTGTAGCGCAGGTTAGGATTACCAGACTGCTTCAATTCGAAATCGTGACGGGCGGCATAGAGGTCTGCCACGCTGTATGGCAAGGCAGAGAAACTCAAAGGCGTATCGCCGACTGCGATAACCTGCAGGGCATTCTTACCATTCTTGTTGGTCAGTTCGATGTATGAACAGTCCTCATGGTTGCCGTTGTCCTGCGGACGGGGATAGTGGGTAAACTGATCCTCCACGCTACTCTCGTACCATCCTATCGGACAAGACTGCTTGCGGTCAGGATAATTCTCCCAAGGTCCCCTGCCATACCATTTCACCTGATCGTAAGCCACTCTTGGCAGCTTCATCATCAGGCCCAGTCGAGGAAGTTCAGGCAGATTGCCCTCAAAACTATAGGTAGCCTTCACATCGACGAAGCCGTCCTGCTGAGGAGCTACCTCTAAACGGAGACGGATATTACCGCCAGACTTAGCCGATGCCGAAGAACCAGCCTTATCTGGTGCCCCATCCTCACCATAATGATATACATACTCCCCATCCTTCAGCGGGATAGCAGAGAGCGTGCTGTCGAGATGAGTCTTCTTCCAATCCTTCGCTATCCAGTTGCCGAAACTCTTGTCGTTGTCGGTTGGCGCACGGAAGAACTGAGGAATCACGGAAATATTGCGTGCCAGCAACTCGGCAGTTGACAGAGTTGCCAAACGGCGGGAAGACTTGTATCGCTTCATGGCATCCGCAGCCAGTTTCCAGCCAGCTTCATACAAGTTATCGCTGAGGGCTATCTGTTCCCTTCCTACCTCTACTCCCTGCTGGGAAATAACTGAGATATTCAATCGGGAATCCGTATTTTTATACGCTTTGAAATCATGCAAGCTGCATAACTTTGCACTATCACCCGGCTGTACTGAAGGCATTTTCAGCTCTCCCTCCTGACCGACAGCACCATTTTTCGTCACCTGATACTGGCAGCTGAAGCCCTCCAACGAGAGATGGGAATGATGATTCTTCACCCAGACTTCATCCCCTTTCTGAGTTATCCACACCGGTGCATAAGTATGCTTTACCTCCTGATACTTAGCCGATACAGAGCGGTCGGAGAAGACCACACCATTCAGACAGAAGGCTTTGAGATTAGGCTTGTCACCGAAATCACCGCCATAGAGCACATGGTTAGTTCCCGGAGCATAGATGCCCTGGTCAACCCAGTCCCAGATAAAGCCGCCAGCCATACGGGGATGACTGTATATCTCCTCCCAATATTCCTTGAAATTACCCAGCGCATTACCCATACAATGGGCATATTCGCTGGTAAGCACAGGACGATTATCGTTCTTTCTCATCGCAATATCCAACAGATGCTCCCATCGGGCATTCTCCGCTCTCTCCTTGTCAGAACCTTCGGGAACACCCGGATTCAGATACTCTGCCTTCACACGGGGATAGAAACGGCTCATGACATCCACACAGGCTGGGTCGGTCTCATCAAAATTCTTCTCGCTCAGGCCCTTCGCTGGCTGATAAGGCGTCTGAGCACCTTCATAATGCACCAGTCTCGTTGGGTCGAAGGTATGAAGCCAGCCTGCCATAGCTGCATGATTGGCACCGAAACCGCTCTCGTTGCCCAAGCTCCAGAAGATGATGCTAGGATGGTTCTTGTCTCTTTCTGCCATTCTCACGGCTCTGTCCAGAAAGGCGGCATTCCAGTCGGGAGTAGAGGTGAGCGTACCACGGAGTCCGTGGGTCTCGCAATCTGCCTCGTCCATCACATAGATGCCGGCACTATCGCACAGTTCATACCAGCGGGAAACATTCGGATAATGACTGGTTCTGACGGCATTCACGTTCGCCTGCTTCATCAGCCGGATATCGCGCTGCATCATCTCCTCGGTCATCACTCGTGCCAGTTTTGGGTCATGCTCATGCCGGTTCACGCCACGCAGTTTGATAGGTTTTCCGTTCACCATCAGCTGTCCGTTTTCTACCGAAACCCATCTGAATCCGATGCGCTGCTGTACCTGTTCCACCACACTTCCCTGCTTGTCGAGAAGTGCCAGTTTCAGGGTATATAAATAAGGTGTCTCAGCAGTCCAGGCATGCGGTTTCTCCACCACACCCTCCATGCGTTCGAATTTTCTTCCACCTCGTTGTGGATACCATTCGTTCATCAGAGCTGCCTTATGATTCAGGTCGAGAATTTCGTCGGCAGAAGCCTGCAGAGAAGCCTCCGGTCTGTCAGCTCCCGGCAGTTTCAGCATCACGCCTTTACCTTCTGCATCCTCCAGCCACGCCATCAGCCGGTAACCTTCTCCCTTCTCGCCTGCTGCCACCGCCAGTTGCGGATTGATCTGCAGGGTGAAATCACAAGGAGAGGATGTAGCGGAAGAGAGTTGCGGTAGGGTGCGGACGGCGAAATCACGGATGCGGACATTCGGTGTGGAATAGAGCCAAACATCACGGTGGATGCCGCCGAAGCGCCAGAAGTCCTGATCTTCCAGATAACTGCCGTCGCTATACTTGTAAACCTCTACGGCTATCTCGTTTTTGCCTGACTTCAGATAAGGAGTCACGTTAAATTCGCTCGGCTCCATCGAACCCTGCGAATATCCCACCTTCTCACCGTTTACCCATACATAGAAGGCACTCATCACGCCCTCAAAACGCAGGAAGGTCTGACGGTCCTGACGGAACAGCAGCGAATTTGCCTTCAGCTGGAAGCTACGTTTATATTGTCCGGTAGGATTGCGTTCCTCGTAGGTAGTCCAGTCCTTCTTAGGTGTAGTCATCACATAAGGAGGATTGATTTTAAAGGGATAACCTGCTGATATATAGATAGGTGTACCATATCCGTTCACCTCCCAGTTGGCTGGTACCGCAAGCGATTTCCAGTCCTTGCAACTATAGTCAGTACGATAGAAATCCACGATTCTTTCCTCCGGCGTTTTCGTCCATCTGAACTTCCATTCTCCGTTGAGCGACATCTGGCTATCTCCCTTCTTTGCCTGATAAGGCATGAATGCAGCCCGTGCCGGTTCCCGGTTGATGGAAAGCACATGCTGGTCTTCCCAGTCATGGTGCTCTGCAGCAGCTGAAGCCTGAGGTGCAAGGATTGGCAAAACCATCCCAGCTATCATGATCATGATTTTCCGTTTGTTCATCATATTATTTATTTTTTAAACAGTTTACCAGTTTATCGTTTTTGTCCATACAATAAAGACGCCCCACCCCATTTTTTGTAACTGAGAATGAGTACTTTTTAGATTTACCATCGCTCCCACGCGCACACATATAAGTGTTTTTTCTCGAAAAAAAGTCTCAAAGTCTCATTTTTCAGGAAAATTTTAGTTTATATATCTGATATATAAGTGTTTATAAGAATGATACTTTTCCGAAAATAGCCAGAGAAGTCTCATCGAAGTATCATAAAACAGGGAGAAGTATCATAAAAAAACGGCAAACAGCATACAAAACAAGCGAAACAGCATACAAAACAAGCGAAATATCGAACGAAATGCATCAATTATGTCCACGTACGTGGTTACTCGTACCCACGTACATGGGTACGAGTGACCACGTACATGGGTACGAGTGACCAATACGATGGGTATCCATGCCCAAAGCTTTGGGTAACCATGCCCTACATAGTTGGGCACGAATGCCCAAAGGCTTGGGCAAGTCTGGGCAAAAGCATATATAAAGAGACTTGTCCTAATTCCATAGACGTTTACTCTTTCTTAAAACTAGAAAGGTAGACACTACTACTGATATAAAAACTGAAAAAATAGACGCTACGGACTCAAAAAGACCGAAATAATAGACGTTTTTTATAGTCTTTTGCAGCAACCCAATGCCGATTTTATGATACTTCTCCCGATTTCATGATACTTCTATGATACTTTTTTGTAAAGATATTAGGAAGTCTCATTTTTACATATCACTATATATTAGCACTTTAAAAGGATGTTTCCACCGAATAATGAGACTTTGAGACTTTTTTCTCAAAAAAAACTTATTACGCAAGAAAAAAATCTGCGCCATCTGCGTCATCTGCGTGAGATTCTTAAGTCACACAGATTTCGCAAATGGCGCAGATTTCCTTTTATTGCACTTCCAGATAATCGAACGAAACGTTCGGAAGACCGGAGAGAATTATCTGATAGGTACCGGCATTGATCTGAGAATCAGTAGTGGTACCGATGGTTTTGAACTTATTCGGCGTTTCAGGGAAGGTCATGTCTCTATCCAGCAGGACGATGCCCTTGCTGTCCACAATCTTCAACCTGCCAACCTGCTGCTCACCGGTTGTGTTCTTATAGCGGAAACGCAACATGTATTCGCGGGCTACCCCAGGATTGATGGTCCAGGTTGAGGACTTGCTCTTATAGCGCACAGCCGGGAACACTTCGTAGTCCTGAGGCAACAGCTCCTTCGGATATTTCTCTACCACATCCTTATCCAGGTCAGCCCAGTAAGTCTTGCTCATTCCGCTCTCAGGCTTGCTGCCCTTGAAGACGCCATTCCACTTCTCAGCATCTCCTATCTCTCCCTTGGCAGCAATGGCGATGGCAGAGATGATTGCCTCTCCCACCTTAACTTCCGGGAAAGAAATGGTCAGCAGACCGCCCTTTACCTTGACATCTACCACCTTCTTGCAGGCTCCCGCAAAGCCAGCCTCAGCCCAAAGGTCGAGGTCATCTACTACCACGGAATCGTTGATGGCTACATCAAAGATGCGCTCGCCTTCACAATCGATGCCGGCACCCTCATGCTTGCCCAGCCAAGGCTCAGCAAAATAGAGTTCTACGCGATATTCTCCATCCGGAACGGCAAACTGATAGTTCAGCGCATGACGGCCCCAACGGAAATACTGGAAGAGCTGTGCATCATGGGGCGCAGCATGATGAGAGGCTTCAGATGATGATTTCAAACCATGAATGTGGGAGGTGATATGTCCCTGACTCGCCGTAAACGGATTCATGCCGAAACGCTCTGCCCAGGAATGAGAATAGACGCTGTCGTCCTGCTCCCACTCGCTGCCATAACTGTCTGTAACGGCATCACCGCCACAGTTCACTCTATACAGATAGGTATAACCCTCGGCTGGTTTCAGAAGATTTCTGCTGCGGTCGGCAGCTGTAGGCGTAAGCGTATCAGGCTGCACCTTCGTATAATGGTTGCGATACCAGTAGAAGCCTTCGGTAGGCTGTTCCCAAGGCGTGAGAAGTCCCTTGTAATTGAACGGTCCCACCTTGTCGATGCGGCGGTAAGCCTCATCCGGCTGTACTCTGCCCGGGTTCTCATGCGATACGAAAAGCCACTGGAAATGGCCGCAGACGCTGTCCCTGGCACTCGCTGCCAGCATCGCCTTCTTGCCGAGAAGAGATACAAAGGCATCTTCGGTATAGGCTTTTGACAGAGCCTTTGCATCACCGGCATGCAGTTTCTCTGCATCGGAACTGCGGAAACCGAGCGTGCGCCAGGCACCATATTCACCATTCAGCAACTGGTTAGGCTGCTTCAATTCCTGATCATATTTATCGGCTGTTCCGCCGTAGGTTCCGCTCCAGTTCTGAATCACATTCCAGTCGCTTCCCTCTCCTCCATTACAGGTCGTGATGGCGCGCATGGTCTGAGCGGTAGGGTCCATCTCGCGGATGATGGCAGCACACTCCTCGGTGAAATCCTTCGGCATCACACTCTCGTTCTGAATACCCCAGAGAATGACGCTAGGCGAATTGCGGCGCTCCTTGATCCAACGGCGCAGCAGACGCTTGAAGTTCTTACGGAAGGCGGATGTATCATACCAGACATGTGCCGAGAACTGACTCCAGAACAGCATGCCCTGCTCATCCAGCAACTGCTGGTAATAGAGATTATGTGGCTGATGAGCCTCACGGAAGGCATTGAAACCTGCCTGACGCATCATCTTGACACGGGAGGCAATCTGCTCGTGAGAGAAGGCGTGACTCTGACCGAAGAGGTGCTCGTAATCGCAGGTTCCGTTGATGAAAACCGGACTGCCATTGAGATAGAATCTGCCGTCTTTCTTATCCATCTGGGCTGAATCGCCACGGAGCGCAGCCTGTTTCTGTCGGAGTACCGGCCAGGAGATGGTGCGGATGCCGAAAGGTGTAGCCACATCATCGATGGTCTTGCCCTCTCGCTTGATGATGCTGGAAAGGGTATAGAGATAAGGATCCGTGATGCTCCACAGATGGGCATCGCTGACCTTTGCCTGATGACGGACCACCTGGGTCTCGCCTGCCTTCAGGGTAATCTTTCCGGCCTGGCGGAAAGCGGTCTTGCCGCTGCTCAGCGCCAGTTTGCTGATTACCTCGATGGTCTGCTCATGGTCGGAATAGTTCTTCACCTCGGTATCCACGAAGACGCTGTCGCATGCCTCGTTGTTCCAAACGTGTACTCCAAAAGGCTCCACTCTCACCTCATCGGTTTCGATGAGCGATACCGGACGGAAGATGCCGAAAGGCTGACTGCCTTCTGAGAATCCCCATTCTGATGAACAGCCGCCGCAAGGCCAAGGGTTATTGGTCTGCATGGCAGGATGTTCTACCTTGATATTCAACACATTATCACCCTCATGGAGTGCATCCGAGATATCGAGCGTAAAGCTGGTTCTGCCTACCAGTTCCTTCGGATAACTCTTGCGGTTCACCTTGACCGTAGCAAAGGTTCCCACACCTTCCAACTGCAGGAAATAGCGTTTTCCGGTCTGTTTATGAACGGAGAAATGCTTCTCATAGGTGGCGGTACCATGCAGGTTGCCGTGCTTCAGCTGGCGGTAACCGTAATAATCGTCCAGATTACTAGGCACATTCACCCGGAAGGTTCCCATCTTCTTCGTGATGCTGTCTTCCGAAGTCTTGCCGAAGGTTACCTGCCAGTCCTGATTCAGACTCACAATCTGTCGTTTTCCCTTCTTTTCGGGTGTTGGGAAAGAAACCTGCGAACGTCCCATCGGCACACTCGTAGCCACAGCGATGCCTCGCTGTCCGGCATGGTTCACGGCACAATAGAAATGGTATACCACGCCCTGATGCTTCAGCACATAACTCTTATGGGCGAACATATCATCATAAGGCTTGGAAGGATAAACCAGGTCGGCTCCCTCCCAGTCCTGCCAGTTCACCAGATCCCGGCTTACGGCAAAGGTATTGTAGGCATTGTATTTTCTCTCCGGATTATAGGCAGAGAAATAGAACATGACATAATAATGCGGGAACTTCACGATCTGTGCATCTCCCGTAATGATGCCCGGAGCCTCATGAAAGAACACCGGATTTCCTGTCTTTCGCTTGGCAGTGCGGAGAGGCAGACGGCGCCAGGAAGTCATGTTGCTGGAGAGGGCGATACCGATGCGCTCTGCCTTCAGCTGGTTGGCAGGGTTGATGCCACCGGCATTATAGAACATCACGAAAGGTTTGCCCAGCGTCTTGTTCTTATCCCAGTAGACGGTACTTTTATAGTGGGTAAGTTTCTCCCACCACTGTGCACTTTTGTCGTTGATAGAGAGAACAGGCGAAGGGGATGTTTCCCAAGGATGTGCCTGGGTGATATCGCCTTTAGTAGAAGCCATACCCATATTGAGCGGCTTGCGGATGGCCTCATAGCCCGTACCTTCTCCACCGAAATAGCTCATCCAGTGGCGACCTTTGTATTTTGCCATCTCATAGGATCCGTTCCAGGTCCAGTCTATCAGCGCCGGGTATCCTGCACGCTGGTTCATGTCCCATCCCTTGTCGGCATAGCAGAGCAGTCTGCCCAGGGTTTTCCATTGCAGCAGGTCGTCGCTGGTAGCGAGCCATGTTTCATACCCTCTGCCATCCGTTCCGTCCTTGCCGTTGTATACCACATAGGTCATAAACCAGCGGTTTCCTTCACGGTACACCATCGGACAGTCTATCTGGTGGTAGTTGTCCTCAGGAGCTACCACCATACCGTATTTATAAGGCGTCTTCACCTCGTCGTATATCTTCTGCATCACGTTCTGGCTGATTTTCTGTGCAAAAGCGGTGATGCCGCCAAAGACAAGAAGAGATAAGAGTACCAGTCTCTTTCTTTCGATCTTCATATTTTTATTTTAGTACAAATTAATTTTAATCTTACAAATACAAAGACGTTTGGAGATAGTTTTTGTAACTATTTGCATAAAGTTTATGTGTTTTAGAATTACAAAACATGAAATGATAAAGATTTAGAAGAAGTAACCCTAAATATAATGAAGTAATTACGAATATTACTTCATTATATTATAGGTTAAGTTTAAATCTCTCCTTAAACATAGCCATTTCTCTTGCAGGAATCTGAAGCTGAATCGCCAATTTTTCCCATCTTGAAAGATGGTGACATATTGATATAATCACCTTCCAATTCCCTTTTAAATCTAAAGCCACCCATTCTGGAGAAGTCATCTATGCCCATGAGGTAATCGAATGAGGAATTTCTCATAACACAACTCCCCTATCGGCAAGTTACCAAACACTCAACAACTGTTAAAAACACCTGCCAAATCATCACTTTTCTCCCCAAACTCTTGCATAACTCAAATAAAAGCCGTACCTTTGCATCGTCAGTCCTCGCCAAGCCTCTTAACAATGCTCAAATCGTGCGAGGCGTTTTTTGTTTATGGCACATCTTATTCCATTCATAAAACAGTTCTCTTCATCAGCAGAACTTGTCACCTTGCTTCGTTCACGAGGCTTGTATATAGAAGACCAGCAGAAAGCCGAGGATTATTTGGATAATATCGGTTATTATCGCTTGTCTGCCTATATGTACCCTTTGCTTAAGTCTCCAAAGACAGCCCATATTTTCAAAGAAGGGGCTACATTCAAGAAAGTCATGATGCTGTATCGCTTCGACAAGAAACTTCGACTTTTGATATTTAATGAGATTGAGAAAATCGAGATAGCGGTTCGAAGGGCTGTAATGCAGATACCCGCAGAAATGACTAACGATCCGTTTTGGCTTACCACACCGGTATATTTCCTTGACAGTGCAAAATTCAACGAGACGATGCGAGCCATAAGCGGAGAATATGCCAAGTCGAAAGAGGAGTTTATACAGCATTTCAAGAATACTTATTCTAATCCATTCCCACCATCATGGATATTAGGCGAGTTGCTGACTATCGGCAATGTGAACGCCATTTACAGGAACATCAAGCAGAACCGCATACGCAAGCGTATAGCTAAAAGATTCGGATTGCAGATGGGCGTCTTTGAGTCATGGATGACCGTCATAGCTGTAACTCGCAACGCATGTGGCCATCACGCAAGGGTATGGAACAAACGGAATGCCATGCAACCTGCCATACCAAGCAATCCTACCGGATGCTGGATTACCCTACCGACCGACTCCATGCGCACCTATTTTGATCTCTGCATCATCAAATATTTCCTCAATATCATATCTCCGGGAAATGACATGTTGGACAAGATGCAGACTCTCTTCGCAGAATATCCCGAAGTTGACCTCAGCGCACTGGGCTTCCCTTCAGGCATTTGGCAGAACGAGCCATTGTGGAGCACCCGATGACGAAGACAGGAACTGTCGAAAAAAGAAAAGACGGAAAAGACCTGCCACATCACCAACCATCCCCTTTGCATCACTTGACTTTATACCTCTTATATATGAGGGTGCGCCATAGACTTATGACACACCCTCCTGTTTTTATATTCAAATGTCAATATTTAAAAATTTCCTCCTAATGCATTAAATAGTTCAAGCGTTTTTCTCATACTTGTCAGCTGAGCATTAGATATAGCCTTGATTTTATAATACTGCGATCCATTAAATTTCATCTTTGCAGACTTTGCATTAACCAATGCATATATCAGTTCCTTATCAGATTCATCTTGTATTGGCTCATCTATCCATTCCCATATCATTCCACCATTGCCACTATCTCGCTCAACTTTTGTTGGAATAAAACGAAACACTTTACCATCTATATTAAAAATCACATTACTTATAAACAACCACTCATCTGCATAATATTGAACACGCAATCTCAAAGGCTTAATAGAGTTATCATCCTTACCAAAATACAAATATATACCATTCCTATCTACATGTTTTGGAGCATGCTTAGGTGTATACCACACAAGACCAGAGCCATCAAATTCATCACGATTTCTAACAAAATCCTTTAATAACTCATCTACCTTACTTTTATCAACACTAAATGATTTTTGTGTTTCTTTAATGGAGCCAGTATTCTTTACTGAATTTTCCAATGAAAAAATTCTTTCGGAAATTTCTTCTTCAATTTTATCTTTACTAACAAAGATGTTTTTATTGGCAATATTGACATTCTGCTCATCCAACAGTTTAAATTCAATAGGCTCATCCCCTAAATCCATACCAGACTTTTTCATATCTCTTGATACTTTTTGTGCTATGCAAAACTTTTGATAAGCAGCACAATAGGCAACACTGTCATCAGAAGCTTCAATCAATTCTGGCTCCTTCTCTTTTCTTGAGGTTTCTCCACTTAAAATATCCCTTTCATTAACAATCTCTACATAACGATACTTCTTCTGGCAAGAACAAAAGCAGAGACACAAAAGCAATATAAACAAGATATTACGATTCATCATAACATTATATTTATAAACACGAAACCGATTCCTTAATGTTTCTACCTTTAAACATTGAAATGGCGTAGGAACCATTACCGTGCTCTTTATCAACTGAGGTATTCGGAAACCCATGAAACTAGAACAAAAGTAAAGTTGCCTACGCCAAACGACTATATGTGTTAGCACATAGCATACCCTTTCACAAAGAAAGGGCATACTTGTGCCGCATATATACGATATGCATAGGTATCTACATACTTTTTCATCTGAGCTTCATTTTGAAAGTTCCGAATTTTCAGTTGAGCAGAAGAAAACGCAGCAAACGCCTTTCCTATTTTTTGCCACCTACGATTAACGCCAACAACACATTACTGACAATCAAAAGAATGGCTCTTGCAAAATTAATGAAAAAGAATTAAATAACAAAATATTTTAATAAAAATCTCCATGCTAATGGTACTTTTTAATAAAATTCATCTATTTTAAAGCTTTCTGTTCATTCTATATGGCAAGTTCTCAATAGAAGTGCTAAAATCTGAGGGGTTTGGGGTAGGGTGTTCAAAATAGGTTTCAAAAACTTACTCAAATATTGAACGAAAAATACACTTAATGTATTATCTATCCATGAGATTGCGTTTGCTTTTTAATGCCGTTTTTTGAAGTATTCGAAAACTGCTCATATCATTTATACAACATTGGTTGTTTTTCAATGATTTACAGGCTCAAATACGCATAAAGTGAGTCAAATTTTGATGCGGATTTTGAACACCCTACCTGTAAGGGCGACAGGTTTGCGTCCGTAATTACCCAGGGCGATGCCCTGGGCTAGGAGCTTCTGCCCTTTCAGGGCGTGTAGAGCTTACATGCGAAACTTGAGTATAACTAAAATCCACCTGATAAAACAGAAAAAGGATAGAGCATAACACATGATTTGTGCCATACTCTATCCTTCCAATTATATCATTCTATTTAGTAGAACAGCCAATCAATCGCCTTATCGGCACCTGAGAGGCCGGCATCACGAGCGGTAATCTTATCGCCCGTAGCACCGAGCACAAGCAGGAAGCCCTTTGGCAAAAGCAGGGTGTGCTTGCCGGCAGCAAACTCGTACTTGTGGATGTTCACCTGTGGCATACCGTCGATGCGGATGGCGCTGGTGAGCTGTGGCTCTGCCTGACCGTAATCGTTGGCTGTGGCATCGGTTTCCAACTTCGGAGCCTTGGCATATTTCATCTGGTCGTCACGGAAGTAACCTATCAAGAGCTGCACAGGCTTCTTGGTGGTGAAGGTGAGCGAGGTTGACTCGCCACGCTGCTTGCTGCTGTTCATCACGTAAGCATTCATACCTGCCAACTCAGGAGCTAAATCGGTTACTACACTATCCAAATCGTTGAAGAGCTTGGCACCCTTGGCTATCTTCACCATCTTGAAGTTAGTCTCGCCATTGATATTCTCCATCAGGAAAGCACCCTTCTGCTGGGCTGCATCCTTCAAAGGCTTGATGTCCTCTGCCTTCATCTTGTAAGTACCCGCAGCCTGAGCCTTGAGCATGGCGATATTCTTCTTCAGATTCGTCAGTTCCTGCTCATATTTCGGCAAGAGTTCACTCCAATGCTTCATGTTGCCGCCATCACCTCCGATTGGAATGCGGCGCTGGGCGGTCTGCATCGAATTGGCATAGAGATAGGTATCCTTGGTAAGATCTACCAGCTGACGGTAATATTCCAGACTCTTTTCGAGCAGCGGAACGGCAGCATCCAGTTCCTTGAAATCCTTGCCCCACTTATAGTTGAGCACATGCTGAGCCGCCTTCACCTTCCAGCCGAAAGCATAGGCAAAGGCACGGTAGCAATGCATATCGTTCTGAAGACGACGGAACTCATCTTGATTGCCGGTTACACGACTCGCTACGGCATCGATGGCAGCCACAGCCTTGTCACCATGAGCCTCGGTCTGAGCTACGATATCGAGTGGCAACTCACCCACATGAGGCTGATGCTTCCACTCCTTCTCTACATATTCGATGAGTTTCTCGCCCTCAGGACCGCAACTCTCATAGAAACCAGGATAGATGGTGTACTTATATGGATTCACCAGCTGACTCATGAACATGCCCAGGAGCAGCGTCTGACGGTTGCCCTCTGTAATACCGAAACGGCGGAGGAGCTTAGGCGCAATCTCGCCACTCTCATCGTATGCCTTGCGGATGCTGTCAGCAACAGCGGCATCAGAAGCATAGTAATCGGCAAGCACCTTATCCCAGTAATTACCCTCGGCAGCTACATCGCGACGGCAGTTCCAGGCATATCTTCCCCATGTCTTGTACCACATCCAGTCGCGGTCCAACTGCTTCTTCCGCTGTCCGCCAGGCAATTTATCTGCCGTATAAGGCCAATCCCAGTAACTAGCCTGCGGATAGAGATGCAGGGCATTGGCGTGATGAACATCGTGCATCGCCGTTACCGCCTTCTGAACGAAAGAAGGAGATGACCAGCGGAATGGTTCGAGATTGGCAAGGATATGCACGTTGCTGATATGGGTAGAACCCAGGGCTGCCAAATCGGTATGAATCTTGGTCCAAGGACCGCGAGGCTGATAGGTGGTCAACGACTCTCCATTATACTTATGCATCGTATAGAGGTTCTTGTAGAGAGGCAGCGCTGCCTCCATCACCATCTTGCAGTCGGTATCGTGGGCACGGAGCAGGACTGGCGGTTCGTCGGTTCTTCCCAAAGCCTTCAAACCGTCCTTGACACCCGGAATGATGGTCTTGGTCATCCATTCCACATCATCCTCATAGGTATTCATCGCCTCACCGAGACAGACGAGCAAGCCTACATTCGGATATTTCTCGATGAAGGCAGCTACCGACTTGCGGGTATAATCGCTGATGAGCGGAGTGATAGGACGGTGACGGTCCTGTGTCTTCAAACCATAATGATCGGCAAAAGGCTTGGAGAGGATGATATTGTAGAACATCTGAATGACGAAGATGCCACGTCGGTCAGCCTCCCTGGTCAGGAACGAGAACATCTCTTCGTTCTTCCTGAAGGTAGCCTCATCCACCTCCAGGGCGAAAGGATAATCCTTCAGCCTGACGAGCGAAGCAAAAGGGTGACCGTTCCAGAGATAGAGCGAATTCATCTTGTTGTCTACGAGCATATCGAGATACTGGATCCACTGTTCCTTGTCATAGAACCAAGGGAAGTTCTCCGGTGTATAAGGGTATTCGTAAACCTGATGGCCCGGCAGATAAACGGTTTTCTGCAAACCTACACAAGCACCACGGAGCACCATTTCAGGCGCATCCTTCTGCATCAGCGGCACATTGAGAGAACCATGCTGAGCCACGTATTCAGCGATTTCGTTGCAGCCGTAGATGACACCCGAGCCGTCATTTCCCTGCAACTGGATCTTCTTTCCCTTGCGGGTCCATGAGAAACCTTCCTTCTTCAGTCCGGCAGTATCCTTGGCTTGCGAGAGCAAAATGCGATATTCGCCCTTCTTGCCGTTCACCACAGCAGAGAAACCCAAACGGTTGAGCTTCTTCTGTAGGTATTCAGCAGCATACTGTTCCCGATTAGAAACCGTCTTCCCGGTCAGGATATTTACTTTCTGGGCAAAGGATACAGATGGAATCAGCACGAGGGCTGCCATCACAAAAATCTTTTGTACTTTTATCATTGTCTTAGTCTTTGTTTTATAAATAAAGACGCAGATAGCTTATTTTTGTAATCAATGAAGGAACAATCGCTTGGGGGGCTTAAAACTATAAAAGGATAGAGTATGATACGTTCATCGTACATATTCTATCCTTTTAATTTACTATTTTCTTATTTTATCTTTTTCAAATCCACTTCCTTATACGCCACTCTCTGGCGGCGCCAGGTGTAGATGCAATGCAGTTTGCCATCCTTTCCCTCGATGATGCCTGGATAGGAATACTGGTTGATAGGACTGTCCTCCAGGGTGAGGAGATGACGCCAATGGGTGCCGTCATCGCTGATGGCAAGACTCAATGGTGTGCGAGGTCCCTTCTTGGTTCCCGGCAAGGTCTCGAAATTGTTGTAGATGAGCACGTGTCTGCCATCCTTCAGGGTGACAGCATCCGTACCGCTCTGGTTGTTTTCGATGTCGAGCAGGGTAACCGGAGTCCAGGTATCACCACCGTCGCTGCTGAAACTGGTGGCAAGCTTGGCATTATGGGTACGCATCAGAACCTGCAATCTGCCATCCTTCAACTTCAGGATAGATGGCTGGATACTGTAGATATATCTCGCCTTCTCACCCTCCTTGTAGATAGGATGCTGCATATCCACCGTAGCCGAATCCACATCATCGGTACGAGGCTTCAGTTCGGCATCTACAGGACCCACATACTTCCACTTTCTGGTCTTCAAGTCGAGAATCTCCACATGGAATCGCCAACCCTTGTTCTCGGTACTGGAACCGCAGATGAGTCTGCCGTTCACCATTTCCGGCTTGTTCTTGATAGGACCGAGGAAACCGTCTGGCAAAGCCTCAGGATCACTCCAGGTCTTACCGCCATCCTTCGATTTCACAAGACAGCCCGTCCAGTCGCCAACGGTAGATCCCACCTTATAGAACAGCCATATTTCGCCATCCGGCATGGTATAGAGCACAGGGTTCCAGCAAGACTTGCGCTTCAGATTGGCAGGCAACTTGATATTGGCTGACTTAGAGCGGAAATCATATTTGTAGCCGGCAGGCACACCGAAACGGCGCAATCCGTCCTTGATAGGTCCCTTATCAGCCGGAGTCGTCTTCTCATCGATGCCCGAAAGACCCGCCTTCTTAGCCTCAGGAGTACCCAGGCGATAAACACCATCGGCAGCCAGGATAGGCTTCTCCCAAGCCTTGGCACCCTTCGGTTTCCGACTTACCCAGATGCAGACATCCGGATTGCGCTCGAAGGTACCGCCGAAGTAAGCAGCCACCAGGTCACCATTCTTCAACTGGGTGATGGTAGAGGCATGAGCCGATGGGAATCCGCTGTAATCATAGAGGAATTCATCCTTCAGGATGGCAGCATCGCGGGTAGGGATTTCTACCGAATAATGATAATCGCCACTACCCACCGTTTCAACCTTGCCATCAGGCAGATAGACATCGGCTGTGGTGTTGCAAGGCACGGTGATATCCCAATCCACATGCTGTAAAGTCTTCTTCCACTGGCTCTTCACTACTCCGTATGGAGTCTCGTAATCTGCTTTTACCGATTCGCAGTTCTGAATACTGAAGGCTGGCTTCAACACGATGTGCTTGTAAGCCACGCTGGCATCAGCCTCAGCCACCTGCTGCACATTGACACCCTTCTGCTGGATGCCTCCCAGATACTGATAGCACCAGGTAAGCAAGTCGCCCAAAAGCATCACATGATTGCCCGAATTCATCTTCGGATCAGCCTTGTCGCCATTCCAGAGTTCCCAAATGGTAGTGGCTCCGTTCTCTGCCATATAACCCCAAGACGGATAGGTGCGCTGGGTAGCCAGAAGATAAGCCACATCAGGGAAACCGTTGTCGCTCAAACCGCGAAGGAGCCAGGAGATGCCGATGACACCGCAGTTGACATGTTCCTTGGCATCGATGCAGATGCCCTTCACTACCTGCTTGATGAGTTCGCTGCGCAACTCCTGGGGAGCGATGCCGAAGGAGAGCGCCAGGAGATTGGCTGTAGAGGTATTGTTGCCATAATAGATGCTGTCTGGATAAAGCACATGCCCCGGACGACGGGAAGTTCCTGCCTTGTTGGTGAGGAACTGCTTGTTGAAGGCTTCTATCATCCCGCTTCTGCGGTCTGCCCAAGCTTTCGCTTCTTCCTTCAAACCTTGCAAGTTGGCAAACTGCTCTGCCAGCTGCAGACAGCGGATCATATAAGCGGTGGCTATCAGCTTGCCATCGGTCTTTCGCTTCGGATCCTGACTGTGAATCAGTTCCAGTTTCTCTGGTGGTACGCACCAGTCGCCGTATTTATCCTTGGTGATGATGCCGTTCTTATCCGTATATTCTGCCAGGATATGGTTGATCCATTTCCTGATGGATGGATAAGAATCGATGATAGGCTGCTTGTTGCCAAACTGATGATAGAGCATATCACAGGTGAAAGGCAAGGCTGCCGGCCAGGTAACATCATCGGTATAGTAATTCCAGAAAGCAGGAGCCACATCCGGAATATTGCCATCCGAACGCTGGGCATCGCAGATATCGTGCATCCACTTGCTGTAGAGTCGCTCATTGTCGAAAACGAAACTTTCACCCAACGAACCCACCGTACGGTCGCCCAACCAAGGCTGGCGCTCGTTGCGCTGCGGACAGTCTACCGGCATACCCTTGTAATTGCCGTAGATGCCCCACCATGCATTCTTCAACACCTTATTTAATATTGTATCAGAAGTCTCGATATGTCCGATGGTAGCCATCTCGTCGCTCACGGTATAAGCGGTGAAATCCTCCTTGCGGGCATTCTTCATACCGGTGATGGCAGCATAGCGGAAGCCGTGATAAGAGAAGGCAGGACGCCAAGACTTTCCGTTTTCCTTGCCATTGCAGACATAAATATCCTCAGAGAGGGCATTGCGGAAGTTGTCGAGATACAGACTGCCGTCAGCCTGCAGTTTCTCGGCATATTTCACACGGATGGTATCACCCTGCCTGCCACGGACCTGGAAACCGATCCAGCCCGCCATGTTCTGTCCGAAATCTACGATGAGTGTATCGTGGCGATGCTTCAGACTTACCGGATGACCGAATTCCTTCTCAACCATTCCCGTCATCGGCTGCGCCATCAGCGTACCGTCAGGAATGGCACAGCGCTCGGCTTTCTGCCACTGGCTATCGTCGAAACCAGCCTGGGTCCAGCCTTTCAGCGCCTGTTCCCTGCGGGCATCATACTCCTCGCCATCATACTCGTTGTTGCTGCGGATAGGACCATCGAAGCTCAACTTCCATGTATTGTTGGTAGCCCAGGTTTCAGTCTTTCCGTTCTCATACTCCACCTTCACGTTGATGCGGCATTTCGGATAACCGAAAAAAGGCGTCTTGTATGCCTTCTCCTGTCGCATCGGAAACATTCTTCCGTTGCCCAGTTTGATGGCGATGGCATTCTTCTCAGTCAGGAGCGAAGTGACATCGAACGTATTGTAGTAAATAGTCTTGCGGTAATCGGTTGGTGCAGGCTGCAATGCCTGGCTGCCGCCCATACGCTGTCCGTTGACGTAGAACTCATAGACACCGAGTCCGGCAACATAAGCCACCGCCCGCTTCACCTTACCTTTTGCCGCAAAGTCCTTGCGGATATAGCGTGCTGCCAGTCGGGTATGCATGCCTTTCTGTTCTCCAGGCTGCAGGTCTTCCAAGCCAATCCAGGTACCGCTCCATTTGGTTTCACCGAGCAGTCCGATGGTGAAGAGCTGCGGTTCGGTCCATTCCGACTTGCCTTTATTGGTAGTGATACGCACCTTCCAGTAAGCTTGAGCACCACTCAGCAGCGCCTTGCCCTGATAAGGAATCCACAGCTGTTCATCGCTGTTGCGTTCACCGCTATCCCATAAATCTGCCTCGTTTCTATCCAGTTTTTCTCTGGAAGAAGCCACCAGGATCTGATAACTCGTCTGCACCACACCCTTCCTGTCAGAAGTAATCTGCCAGGAGAAGCGAGGGGTTGATGTTCCGATGCCCAAAGGATTCACCTGATTCTCCGTCCGCATCTTTACCACGTCAACATGACTGGCAGCGGAAAGCGGAAGTGTAGCCGACAGTGATACGGTCAGCAACACACTCATCAATATATTATTCTTCATTTGAATTCTTCACTCTTCGTTCTTCACTCTTCGTTCTTCACTCTTCACTTTATTTATTCATTCAAATCTCTTTTCTTACCAGCCAGACTCTGGTCTTCTATCATCTTCTGGTCTTTCTTCAGATAGTCCTTGCTGGCATCAATGGCGATGAAAACACCATCGCTGATACCGCGGGTAGCCTTCTGAGGGGCAAAGGTGATGACCTTGTTGTCAAACGCTCCGATATATTCCAGCTGTCCGTTGGCAGCATCCATCCACCATACGTTCTTTCTGCTACCCGAAACCTTACGGAGGTCGAGTTTCATCGGAACACAGTTGTAATTGTAAACCATCAGATAATCGTTGCCTCGGGTAGCCAGCAGACGGTTATATCTTTCACCATTCTCACCGGCGATGATGCTCTGGTCAGGCACACGCTCAAAGTATGGCAGCGAGAGCATCAGGTTCTTGAGATGCTTCATCTGGTTGAATCCCGGGTCGTTGAGCGCCACATACCAAGGCTTCTCGGCTCCATCACTTCCATAACTGGTAGGATAGCCCGGTTTCAACATCTGCATGATGGCATTATGACCATAGGTATGACCGCAGGAACCGGCAAAGACACTCCAATAGGCATAGCGGCGAACATCATAATCCTGCCAGCGCTCCTCGTTAGGATCGTGCAGTCCCTTCGGAATATCCTCGTAGCTCGGTTCGGCATCAAGCACAGGCTTGATTGGCTTATATGCCCAAGTAGAATCCACATACATCCAGTTGTCCTCCTCGGTATTGTCAGGGATAGGATAATCCTTGTTGCCCATACGCTGACCATACTTGCGGTGACCACTCTGGAAGGTATGGAAATCGAGCCATTTCGCCTTGCTCCACCATTTGGCAGAAGTATATCTGCCACGAGGATGATAGGTCATGAGATGGTTGTGGTCAATACTCTTGATGCTGGTAGCGAGCGACTCCCACACCTCTGGGTGGATATCGCCCTGGATATCGCCACCCATCACCCAGATGATATTAGGCGAATTCTTATAGCGGTTGGCAAGGAACTTTCCGTATGCCTTAGCCTGCTGTGCATTGATATTCTCTGCCTTTACCTGAGAACCCCAGATGGTTACCATGCCGATGTAGATGCCGTTCTGTTCGGCAAGTTTGATGATGTAGTCGAGATGATCCCAATAGCTGTAGACACCTGCAGGGTCTGCCTTTGACAAATCCCATCCGGCAGGGAGCGACTGCTGACCGTAGATATTAAAGGAAGGTGTGCCGTCCATCACCTGGATGAGAACGGTATTGAATCCCGCTACACGGCATTTCTGAAGATAATACTGTGCCTCGGCTCTATCCAGACGTTCCGGCAGAAGCCAGCCGGTATCACCCAACATGAAGAACGGCTGTCCGTTTTCAAACTGCAGGAATCGTTGGTTGGCAGAAACCTGTAATTTACCATTAGCCCAAGGCTTTTCGTTTTTAGCGGCAGAGGCAGCGGTAAAGATTCCGCAAGCCAGCGCCAATGTTATCATTATTTCTTTCATTTTCTAAAGGAGTTTAGATGTTAAGGAGTGAAGACCCATGTTTTTAAAACAATCGGATGGTCTCTCCCTTTCGTGTAGTGATGTCATAGGTATTTGCCTTTGGCAACACCACCTTGTTGAGTTTCACTTCTGAATGATTCTGCATCTGTGGCTGTTCGAAGGCAGAGAAGAGCGGATTCGGATTCTTGCCCTTGGCAGATTTCATACCCTTAATGCCCTTTAACCGGTTGCCTGCCAGCAGACGGAGACGGAGATTGCCACCGAGAGTAGAACGGATCTTGAGCGAGGTAATTCTGCCATTCTTCCATGCCAGTTCCTCGATGAGGAAACCACCTCTGGTGCGGAGCCCCTGTACCTTTCCTTCAGCCTTCCAGACATCAGGAAGAGCCGGCAGAATATTGACACATCCGTCATGACTCTGCATCAGCATTTCTGCGATACCGGCTGTACAGCCGAAGTTGCCATCTATCTGGAACGGTGGATGCGCATCGAAGAGATTGCGATAGGTTCCACCTTTCTTCTTGTTCAATCCGTAGGCGAGGAAGTGGTCATCCGTCAGGGTCAACTGGTTGTGAATCAACTTGTAGGCATGATTACCATCCAGAAGGCGAGCCCAGAGACAAACCTTCCATCCCATCGACCAACCTGTACTCGGGTCGCCACGATGTATGAGCGAAGTACGGGCAGCATCGAAGAGTTCCGGAGTCTGCTCCGGTGTAATCTGATTACCAGGATAAAGCGCATAGAGATGACTCACATGACGATGATTATCCTGAGGATCGTCCCAGTCCTTAATCCATTCCTGCAACTGCCCCCACTTGCCAATCTGCATCGGAGCCATCTTTCTCAATACTTCCTTCAGATGAGCAGCATATCCGGCATCTTCTCCCAGAATCTCGCTCGCTCTGATGACAGAACTGAAGAGTTCGTGGAGCAGTTCATTATCCATCGTAGTGCCATAGCTCATGGCTATCTTTCCATCCTTGGAAGGATGAGTATTCTCCGGACTCACAGCTGGCGAAATCACGAGCCATCCATGCTCAGGCTCCGGTATCAGCATCTCGTCGAGAAAAGTGGCTGCCCCCTTCATGATAGGATAAGCCTTACGCAGGAATTCCTTGTCACCACTATAGAGATAATGTTGCCAGAGATGGGATGATACCCAGGCACCACCGGTCATCCACATACCAGATGTTGCCTTGTCGATACCGCCTGTTACTCGCCAGATGTCGGTATTGTGATGCAAAACCCATCCGTTCTTTCCATACATGGTCTGAGCCGATTCCTTTCCGGTTTCACTTACCTCACGAATCAGTCGGAAGAGCGGTTCATTGAGATCGGAGAGGTTAGTCATCTCTGATGGCCAGTAGTTCATCTCCATGTTGATGTTGGTGGTATACTTGCTGTCCCATGACGGGAACATCTTATCGTTCCAGATGCCCTGCAGGTTGGCTGGCTGTGTGCCTGGCTGCGAACTGCATATCAGAAGGTATCTGCCGAAAGCATAATAGGTGGCTACGAGATAGTTGTCGTCCTGCTGGGCAAAACGGATAAGGCGTTCGTCGGTAGGCAGATTCTGATACTTATCAGCGCCCAACCAGAGCGAGTTACGGTGCATCATGCTCTGGAATTTAGCCACATGCTGCGCCATCTGTTCCCTGGCATCCTTTGCCATGGCTGTATGGAGAGCCTGCTTGCTGCGCTCCACCTCATTGCCGGTGATATCCTTGTAGTTCACGAAGTTGGTGGCGATGGAGATATAGAGTACGGCTTCATCGGCATTCTTCACGCTGACCACGCCGTCGCGGCAGGTCTTCGCAGCCTCGCCGCCCTTGACCTGAGCCGCCATTCTGCCCATGAATCTCACCTTTCCCTTCAGACCTTCGTGCTTGGCAGCCACTCCTTCGAGCGTAGCTTCCTCGCCATCGGTACGGATGATGACATCATCGTGAGGGGAAGTGAAGTTGGCATTGAAGGTGATGCTATGAGGCTTATTGGCGGTAAATCTTACCATCACCACGTTATCGGCAAAAGAGGTGATGACCTCGCGCTGATAGGTGACACCGTGGGCTGTCCAACGGGTAAGACAACGGGCTGAATCCAGACTCAGTTCGCGATAATACCGGGAATAGTCATCCATCCCGGGAGCCGAAATATAGACATCACCGAAAGGTTCGTAAGGCATTCCAAAGTTGGTATTCGACATGATTTTCTCGGTACACATATCCTGTGCCTTGCGGTATTCACCCTGCCAAATGAGGTTCTGTACGACAGGAAGAGCTGCCTTGGCATGAGGGTTCGCATTCTTGTTAGGCTGTCCTGCCCAGATGGTTTCCTCGTTCAACTGCAGGCGTTCGGTGGCTGGGATACCATATACCATGGCGCCCAACCGTCCATTGCCCAGAGGCAAGGCATCGGTCCAGACCAATGCTGGCTTGTCGTACCAGAGCTTATACGCTTGTGCTGTAGCCTGCAAAGAGAGGCAAGCCAGACAGCATATTGTGATGGTTCTTAAGATTTTCATTTGTTTTTGTTTAATCGATTAAAGTACTATTTATTTATAGACGCAAATGAGCCGCCTTTGTCGTCAGAAAAGACGAAAAAGACCTCACATCATTTATAAAAACGGCGTGAGGTTTGATTTATTATCTTCTGTCTGATTATCTGATGACTGATTGCAAAACTTCCGGTTTTTCAACCTTCACTTTACTTTCATCCAACTTGCTGCGATCCAAACCGAAGACACGGATGAAGAAATCATAGTTTGCCTGGCGCTTGTTGACACCATAATCGTGACGCTCCTGAGGCAGATGCACATTGGTTACCTGTTCCTTGGCACCATACATTATATATATATACTGCAGATACGGATATTCGAGGGTTGGAACAGAGAATGTCCAATCGCCACCATCGCTCACTACCAACAATGGCTTAGGTGCAAAGAAAGCCATCAACTCGGCATTACACGTACCATGTCCCGCCAACTGGATAGGTTTGCCACTCTCGCAAGGACAACCGCCATCAAAATGAGAAGCAAGATTCACCGTTGGCGCTGCTGCCGTGATACGGTCGTCGAGTACCGTCAGCAGGACAGTATGCGTACCGCCACCGCTGCCACCATTCGCTCCGATGCGCGTCTTATCCACATCCTTGCGATGGTTCCACATATAATCGAGCAATACCTCGGCATTCAGAGCCTGAATCACATGGGCACGGTCGGTCTGATGCGAATTCTTGCCATATTCAGCCTCACTCTGTCCCCAGCCATACAGATCGAAATCTACACAGATAGCACCCATCCTTGCCAAGGTTCCGAGGCGCTGCTGCTCATCGGCACGGTATCTGCCACCTCCGAAATGACCATCAGGACAGATAATCAAAGGATGCTTGCCCTTCTTGGCGGGCGTATAGATGGAACCGAAGACATGCTCGCCAGGCAAGGTCTCGATGCAGATATTCTGAACCGTGTAACCATCATACCTGCGTACCTTTCCCAAAATCGGTTTCTTATGAACCAGGGAATCCATATAACGGTCGATACCCAGGATGTGGCGCACCTCTTTGCGTACAGAATCCTTGCGTGCTTCAAACTGTTCCCGGTTCTGGTAGAGTGTCTTGAGATAAGCAAGCATCTGCTCACCCTCATCGGTATGGCGACGGGGATATTCATAAGGCTTGATCTTATATACATTACCCTTCTGCTTCCACCAGTTGAAGTCGAAATACTTGCAGATATTCGTCAGGGTTTCCTCCAGCGAATAGGGTCTGATGCGGAAGTCGGCATAAGGCAACTGCCTACCAACGGTATCCACATTATATTTAAAGCGGACACCCCAGCGCTGCGATACGTCCTGCATCACATCGTAAAGACTACGGGTGAAATGCCCCTGATAACAGTTCTGAGCAACAGCCTCTGGCTGGTTTCCGTTATTTTGCGCACTTGCCGACAAAGACATGCTTGCCGCGATAAGTGCCATCATCATGTTCTGTTTCATCATAATCTATCTTGATTTCATATTCTACATCCTTATCGGTATCTACCGTTACCTCTATTTTATCATCAGCCAATTTCTTCCAAGCCACGGCAACCTGCTTGCCATTGCTGAGTTGGGTACTTCCCTTAGCCCAGGTCAGGTCGCCCATCGGATGAGGAGCGATGATGACTCTGCCCTGCTCTATCCGGATGCCCACAATATCCGGCAGGAAATGATTGTTGATATGCGCCATCATGAAATGGTTCATCGAAGCACCCATCTCCGGATTCCATTGTTCGGTGAGCGTGGTCATTCCCTTCTTGATCTGGAAACCGTAGCCCGGCACATCATCATGCGCCAGCATCTTGTACCAGAGGTCGGCATATCCGTTTCTGAGCAATGCCTGGAAGAGGTAGCGGTTGCCCACATCACCGGTTGTCAGCCGGTCGTGATGCGCATGAATATCATCTACCAGATGCTGGAGAACCTGCTTGCGATACTGGGATGGAACCATGCCCAGCACCAAAGGAATGGCATTGGAAGCCTGACTTCCCGAACCGTAATATACCTTTTCTACAGCATCCTTTACTACAGCATCCGAAGAAGATTTCCCAGAAGATGCAGCCTTCTCAACATGCAGGAATTCCTTTTGGAAAGCCTGCAGGATTTCAGAAGCCAGGATGGCATAGCGGTTGGCTTCAGCTGTCTTTCCGCTCATTGCCGCAGCCTTCTGTGTCAGTTTTACCCACAGATAATAATGGGCTGTAGCTACCAGCGGCATCGGGGTATTCTGAGAGAAGCCTGAACGGCCTTTTCCGTAATCATACCAGTCACCCAAACCCTGTTTCAGTATACGGCAACTGTCCTTACTCTGGAGATAATCCACATAGCGGAACATCTGCGGTGCATATTTCTTCACCATCCGGTCGTCGCCGTAATGCTGCAGATAAAGGAATGGAAGCGCTACCAGGGCACCGCCCCACTCTGGTGATTCTGCAAACGGATCGAGCCACTTGCCCTTGAAGTAGATATACTCAGGAGCGGTTGTAGGAACGGCACCATTGGCATGCTGGGCATCGGCGATATTCTGCATCGTCTGCTCTATCATCGAGCGACAGTCGTAGTTGTATACCAATCCCTCACCATTGAGCCAATCCTGCTCCAGCCAACCGAGTTTCTCACGATGAGGACAGTCGGTCCAGACAGCCTGCCAGTTGCTTCGGATGGCACGGTCGATAATCTGATAAGCACGGTTAAACATCGGATTAGAACATTCGAAGTTGCCAATCTTCGCAGCAGAATTATAGACGAAGCACGACTGGATATCCTCTATCACTGGCTTGCCATCAGGATTCTCATCACCCTTCATCACGGCACCTTCCACCTGGATATAGCGATAACCATAATAGGTGAAATGCGGATGCCAAGTCTCGATGCGCTTGCCGTCAGCCGACTTCTCGCCCTTTCCGCTGAGCGTATAAGTAAGATAGTAAGGACTGCCCGATTGTTTCTGGTTACAGGTTCCCTGGGCAGTCAGGGTCTCGGAGGGATAGAGCCGTACCTGCTGGCCTACCTTTCCACTGACCTTGATCTGTGGGAAGCCTGCGAGATTCTGTCCCATATCCAGCACGAAGGTTCCTGCCGGAATAGGATGTTTGGCATTGGAAGCCTTGGCGATTTGCTGAGGAGTGAGCTGATGACGGCTCTTCACACCGAAGTATTCCATCATCTTCACCGGCTGTGCCATCTGCTGGCGCAGAATGCCACGAGGTCCCTTCTGTATCACCACCGGTTTCCAGGAAGGCGTGATGCGGGCATCCTCGTCTTCACCACCATAGATACTGTTGAAGGTGATGCTGCTAGGCGAATATTTCCATGAGCCATCGCTGACGATGCAGACGGTTCTGCCATTCTTCAGTTCTATTTCGAGCGAACAGTAGAGCGTAGGAGGACCATAGGAAACCTTCATCTTGGTGTATCTTCCACCCTGCTCATTATAGAATCCGTTGCCCAGCAATACCGAAAGTTGGTTCTTGCCTTTCTTCAACAACGCAGTCACATCGTAAATATTATAAAAGACGGTCTTGTCGTAATCGCTCCACAGAGGGGCGAAAACGGCATCCGTCACCTTCTGCTGATTGATGCTGAGCTCATAGAAACCCAGTCCCACAATCTTCATCGTTGCCTTGCGGACATCAGCCGGGAGTTTCATTTCTTTCTTCAGCCAGATGCTTTGTCTTGACAATGGAGCCGTAGCCTTCCAGTCTGGTTTTCCCTTCGCATTCACCGTTCCCGTTCCTACATAATCTCGGTTACTCGGAATGTGCGCATCCTCATCGGTTATCGCTCCAATCCATTGTGGCAGAGGAGATTCATCGTCCGTCTTAAAAGCAACAGACTTTTGAGCATGAATCTGTATCATGCCCAAAAGTCCTATCAATATCAATAAATATTTTCTCTGTTTCATATCGTATTTTATTCTACATTATTTGAATGCATCCTTCACTACGAGTTTGCCGAGCGTATCACGCTGCCCCGCCAACTTGCCATCTACCCATACCTGCAGACCCTTGCCCACATGATAGCGGGAGCCATCCTGGTCGTAGAGGATGGTGAGGTCGTGACCATGATAACGCACCTTGTCAAGACAGAAGTACTGCCATTTGCCGGCTGGGATGATAGGACGCACCTCGATGGTCTGATCGGCACGAGGACGAAGACCCACGATGCCGGTGATGATGAGATCGCAGAAGGTAGAATGATTGTAATATCTGCTGCGCTCCTGATCGCCCTTCAACCAGTAACCAGTGGTTTCATCAAGATACTCACCGATGTAAGGTTTGCCACGCATGCTCTGACTCTGTACATACTTCTCCATCTCATTGAAATAAAGGCTGTCCATATCGAGACTACCCTTAGCAGAAGCTGCGAGGGCAGACGGCTTCACCTGATAATTGTTGATGAAATTCGCCATCGCTGTCAGGGTCTGGGCGGTAGCGAAAGGCCAGATGGCACCATCCCACTCACACTTTCCTACGCCATGAGAGCGGAACTGCGGATGGCGGCGCTCTGCGGTGGTTTGTCCGTAAGGAGCAGAGAAGCCCTTGCTGTCTGCTGCCTGTTTCCAAGCCTCAGCAAACTTCGCCTCATCGGCAGGGAGATTGAAATACCAAGGCAGGAAACCGATTGCCTCGCGCACCTTTGCTGATACTGCAGCATCGCCACTAGGCTGGAAACTTCTCTTCTTGGCTCCCTCCTTCGCCTCGCCGGCATTCGGCTTATACACCTCGAAGAACTGATGGTCGACATCCCAGAGTTGGGTTTCTACCAGATGCTTCAGAGTATCTGCCTTAGCCTCATACTTCCTAGCCAAGTCCTGATAGCCGATGGTCTTTGCCATCTGGGCGATGCCCATCGCATTGCCATACATATAACTGTTGATGCTAGGACGGGCATTCTTTTCTCTTCTGCCACCACTGATGGTCTCTTCCATCGCATCACGCACATCATACTGCCAGTAGAGTCCGTTGCTCCAGCGGTGGTCATCCCACAGCTGATACTCCTTGTCCAGGTCATTCAACAACGACTTAAACTCCTTCCGGTTACCGTCTACGAGATAGCGCTCCCAGATAGAAGCAGGCATCCAACTGCTATAGAAATTGATCTTAGCCATCGGCTTACCATCGTTGCCATGATACCAGGTATTCAGGATGCCGTCGAGATACTTGCCATCACGAATCCAGCGACTCTCGTGGATATGATGCCCCACTCCAGAGGCGATGAGATTATACTTGTCGGCATAACTGCGAGGCACGAGAAACTCGGTCATCGCATAGCCTACAGGTGTATTTTCGATATGCTTGCGGAGCGTCCACCAGCGGAAATAATACATCTCCTCGAAGTTGCGCTGCGGGCAGTCGAAGAGGGGCACATTCTGCTTCATCCAGTCCCATGCCTGCGCATTCGGGATGGCAGAAGTATGGAGAACCTCCGGCTCCATTGCATTGAAATCGTCTACATAATGCTTGTAATCTGCGGTCTTGAGCACAGCCGAACCGGCATCAGCATCCAGACTCACGGTCTTGACATGAGCGATGCGGTAGAGAGCAGTGGTATCGGTATCACCGGCATGCTCCAAAGTACCGAACCAGTCGGCAGGGGTGTCGATGGTCGGGAAGGTACGGAGGTCGCCGGTACGGAAACGGATTCGCTCTATCTGATGCACAGGTGCGTAGAAGATGCGCTTGGTGCTCTTGCTCTGCAATGCCTTGCCATCTGCACCGAGTGTGCTCACGGTGAGGTTGAGCTGGCGGTGCTGGGTATCCAATGTAGCTTCGAAACGATAGGTCTGGTCAGCCTGATAAGGCATCACATTGCCATATCTCGCTCCGTTCTTCACACGTATCATTCCTTCTTTGTTCAGTTCGATACGGGTGCAGGCAATGCCCTTCTCATCGAGGAATTCAATCTGCAAGGAACCGTTGCGGGTCTGAGCTGCCTGCACATCGAAGGATGCCTTCAGGTAGGAAGAAGCTGGAATCTTGCGCTCTACACAGGCATAGTCGAACGGATCTTCATCCTTCAGTTCGAGCCACTCCTGACGGAGTGAAACCGGTGCCATCAGCGGAGAATAGATATTCCAGGTCTTGAGGTCACCGAGTTTCTGATACTGGGCGAAATCATCATCGGCATGGGCAGTAGCCACGGTCTTGACCGGAACGGGTACATGCGCCACCCAGATATCTTCCTTGTTCATGGAATAGCTCACCCACATATCTGAATCCTTAGGAACGCCATTGCCTTCCTGGATGCCACGGACATACTGCGGACCACGACTCTTATAGTTGCCACCGTATCTCATCGGTGGTACTTCGCCACAAATCAGATTCAGCGTTTTATATTCCAATCCGTCACCACTCAGCGAGATGCCCAGCGGCCAGCGGTATTCAGACGGATTGTAGATGGTGGCATAGGTACCATCACTCAACCGCTGTCCCCAGATTTTGGCATTGCTGTTGACGAATCCCAGGGCACGGTTGGTAGTAGTATAGGTATTGCCGCCATCCAGACTCAACGAGGTGAGGGCATGCTTCCACAGACTGGCTATTCTGCCATCCGGCAGGGTATAGTCGCAATAGGCCTTGTAACCATTGTTGACAGGTATCAGCTTTTCGTCTCTATCTGCCTCTTCCACCCATTGCATGCGGTAACGTGGGTTGGCAAGGATTTCCTCGCAAGCCGCTCTTACCGCCTTGGATGCTTTCTTATAATTAGGATAAGCGGTATTCTTCTCATTGAATCCGTGGTTGTAATAGATGAAATAGATAGGTCCGAGCGAACCGTCTTTCTTCACCTCTCTCACCACACGGCCGATGCCGTTGCCATCGTTCGGGTCGTCCTTTCTGCCCAAAGCCACACCATAGTTTCCGGTAGCCAGGAGGATGCCACCCTTAGATACATACCAGCCCACACGCTGGTGCATAATAGCCTTCAATGGTTTCTGCTTGTAGACATCAGGATATTGCAGTTCCGGTTTCGGCTGGTATTTCGCCTTCTTGAAACCGGCTGGCACATCATATTCAGGGAAGAGAATCTGTGGCTGGCTCCAATTGTATCCGTCCTCAGAAACCTGCATCAGGGTTCTCGATGGGGGTACATGCTCCTCGGCAGGATCGCTCAGGAAATGCATGTAGAACTTGCCGTTCCAATACGCCATCATCGGCTGATGGTTATAGGTCCAGCCTCCACCATTTGCCTGGGAAGGATGCTCGCGGTTGGCACGGAGCGTCTGGATATTGTGAACTCCTACCACTGGCGACAAAGCTCCATCATGACGAGACGGATCTGCCATCGTGGTTCCGGTATAGTGGATGCGGTCCTGTTCCAGCATGGCCTTCACGATGCGTTCCGGAGCACGGAAGATGGTGCCGTGCTTGTGGTTCTTCGGCACACTCACCTGCTGGCTCACATCGGTGAAATGAACGAAATCCTTAGTAAAATGAGCACCGAAATCGAAGAGGCGGTAACGATCGTAATAAATGAGATAACCATTGCCCAGCGGACTGTTCTTAGGCAGTTTGACGGTGGTTGGTCCTTCCATGAAATTGCCGGTGAACGGTTCAGAAGCCTTGCTCCACGGTCCTATCGGGTTCTTGGCAAAAGCCACCTTGATATTGCGGGCATTGCGGGTATTATCCTTCAATATCATCACATAATCGTTCTTACCACGCTTCAGCAGAGTGGCATCTATGCAACTGAATCCCGGATCTATCAGGAGCTTGCCCTTGGTCCATGTCTTAAAATCCTTGGTTACGGAATAGTAGAGACGGTGATTGTTCTTCTCGTCTTCGATACCCAGGGCGAAGTGCTGACTAGGCACACACGATGCCCATACCACCATTGCCTGCTGGCGGTCTTCATCCCAGAAGAGTTCCGGTGCCCATACATTCACGGTAGTAGGATCGTCCATCACCTCGATGAATTTCGGTTCGCTCCAATGCATCAGGTCGCGACTCTCAGCATAACCGAAGCCACGGTCACCCCGCCAGCTGCTGGTCCATACCAGATGGAACACACCATCTGGGGTACGGATGATGGAAGGGTCGCGCATCACTTTCTGCTTGCCTACCTTAGGAGCCAGGAAGGTGCCCGGAATACTGTCCCAATGGACGGCATCCCTACTATAGATGAACCGCAAGCCGTCGGTTGCCGGCTCGTGGAAAGAGGTTGATACATAAAGATCCTGTGCCTGGACTGCAAAGCCCAAGGACAGCAACCATAAGATGATGAACAGTTTATTCTTTATCTTTATCATTGTTCTAGAGTTTGTTTCTAATGATTATAGAATAAAGACGCAAGACGCTCCGTTTTGTAACGTCACTATTTAAAAATAAGTTAAACATTTTGGCTGTTTTGTCTGAATGTTGTACTTTTGCATAATATGAATAGTATTTTAGACCAAGACATCATGTTCCTGCCAGGAGTAGGGCCCAAGAAGAAAGAGATACTGAGCAAGGAACTCGGTATCAACTCTTATAGTGACCTGCTAGAATACTATCCTTATAAATATGTAGACCGCTCCAAGGTTTTCCACATCAGCGAACTCAATGCCGACATGCCCTTTGTACAGCTCAAAGGCAAGATACTCAGCTACGATGAGATAGATACCGGCAAGCGCAACAAGCTACTGGTAGCCCATTTCTCAGACGGCTACGGTGTGGCTGACCTCATCTGGTATCGCGGTGCCCAATACATCATGAAGACTTACCGTGTGGGAACCGAATATCTCGTTTTCGGAAAGCCAACCGTCTTCAACGGCAGATTCCAGTTTACCCATCCCGATATGGACGATGCCACCAATCTCCAGATTTCAGAGATGGGCATGCAGCCCTACTACTCGCTTACCGAGAACCTTAGGAAGCGCGGCTACACCTCACGTTCCATAGAGAAGATGACCAAGCAGTTGGTCACCATCCTTCCTCCTCTTCCCGAAACGCTGCCAAACCATATCGTAGACCGTCTGCATCTGGTTTCGCGCGATGCAGCCATCCGCATGATTCATTATCCGCATTCCCATCAGGAGATGCAGAAAGCACAGGTACGCCTTAAATTTGAGGAACTCTTCTATGTGCAGCTTAATATAATAAGGTATGCCACCGACCAGCGCCGCAAGTTCAGGGGATATGTCTTCAACCGCATCGCCGATATCTTCAACGGGTTCTATGCCCATCATCTGCCTTTTGAACTGACAGGAGCACAGAAACGGGTGATGCATGAAATCAGAGCCGATATGTGCAGCGGCAGACAGATGAACCGTCTTCTGCAGGGTGATGTGGGTTCGGGCAAAACGCTTGTGGCTCTCATGACCATGCTCATTGCGCTGGACAATGGTTATCAGGCATGTATGATGGCACCTACCGAAATTCTTGCCGAGCAGCATCTACAAACCATCTGTGACTTTCTGCAGGGAATGGACATCCGGGTGGAACTGCTCACAGGCATCGTAAAGGGAAAGAAGAGAGAAAAGATTCTTGCCGACCTGGCTACGGGCGACATCCAGATTCTGGTAGGCACCCATGCCATCCTCGAAGCCCCTGTGGTTTTCAGAAGATTAGGCGTAGCCGTCATCGATGAGCAGCATCGCTTCGGTGTAGCACAGAGAGCCAAGCTGTGGAACAAGAGCGAGAATCCGCCTCATATCCTCGTGATGACCGCCACTCCTATCCCCCGCACCCTCGCCATGACCATTTATGGTGATTTGGACGTGAGCGTGATTGATGAACTGCCACCGGGCAGAAAACCGATACAGACGCTACATAAGTTTGATACCCAACTCACCAGCCTCTATCAGAGCATCCGCCGCCAGATTAATCTCGGCAGACAGGTATATATCGTCTTTCCGCTGATCAAGGAAAGCGAGAAGAGCGACCTGAAGAACCTGGAAGAAGGTTACGAAACGCTGAAACAGGCATTCCCGGAATTCAAATTGAGTAAGATACACGGCAAGATGAAATCTGCCGAAAAGGAGGTAGAGATGGAGCAGTTTGTAAAGGGCGAAACACAGATCCTCGTTGCCACCACCGTAATAGAAGTTGGTGTAAATGTGCCCAATGCTTCTGTGATGGTTATCCTGGATGCACAGCGCTTCGGTCTGTCCCAGTTGCACCAGCTGCGAGGCCGTGTAGGAAGAGGCAGCGACCAGAGCTACTGTATTCTGGTAACCAACTATAAGCTTTCAGAAGAAACCCGCAAACGAATTGATATCATGTGCGATACGAACGACGGTTTCCGTATCGCCGAGGCCGACTTGAAACTCCGTGGTCCCGGCGACCTGGAGGGAACGCAGCAGAGCGGCATGGCTTTCGACCTGAAGATAGCGAATATAGCCAGAGACGGTCAGCTGGTACAACTGGCACGCACAGAAGCACAGGAAATCATCGACAACGATCCCGAATGCAATGCTCCTCATAACGCCCTGCTCTGGAACCGCCTCAAGGAATTGAAGAAAACCCATATCAACTGGGCAGCCATCAGCTAAAGCAGCAAGCAAGAGCAGTTCCTGTTATCAGAAAGCAAGCTAAAGCAGTTCCTGTTATCAGAAAGCAAGGCTAAAAGGTGGCTTCAGCTATCAAGCAGCCTCACCCCCGTTCCAGGCGATTCCATCGCCTGTCCCAAAAGTAAAAAGTATAATTATGGATAAAAGAAGAAAGCCGGCTATCAGGGAGCCGCGACCAGAAATAACCCTGGAAGAAATGAGAGCCATTCTCGAAAACATTACAGAAATAGAAAGCGCAACAGGCATCAGATACGTCAAACTGCATGTCACGGCAAAGATGATTATCGGTATCAGAGAGTCATCGGGTAAGGAATTTACCATCAATCTCAACGACCTCTACCGCGCTTATCAGGAATGCCTCAGATTCACCAGTCCGGAGGTAAAAAAGTATATTTTCATGGGGCATTCTCCTGCCGTGGCTCTGTTGAGAATTCTACAAAAGCATGAAACGTACTAAAAGTCAACTCCTTGCATCTCATTTTCCTAATGTAAGTTAAAAAAAAGGCTAGGGCGTTAAATATCGCCCTTTTGGCTTTAACAACTTTGTTTTTTTGAAGTTTTTTTGCTATATTTGCAACGTCTATATAACAAAACCGCTACATGAAGGCATTTGCCTTAGTGGTTTTTGCAGAATTTCTTGTATGATTCTGCGCTGTTGACACGAACCTAAAAAAGAAAATAGAAAAAGTAGTATGAGTTTTAAAAAGAGTATAAAGAAAATTTCGGTCGTTGCATTGTTGGCGCTAACAGCTTCTCCCGTTTGCGGACAAGACCTGTTGGCAAGACAGGCACCTGTAGACCACAGAATGAAATCGCTCGACACACTCGCTGTGTCGCATTATCGAATGATTGAAGACAGAGAGAATCCTGCAGCCGAGCTGTATGAGGATTTCTCTAACAAGTACGCTCACAGGGCTACAACCTTGCCTGAGCACTTCCGCATCGATCTCCGTCATTTCTGCATGCCAACTCCTAGTCGCGTTGTCACAAGTAACTTCGGTTACCGTGCTAGCTTTGGCCGCCAACATAAAGGTATGGACATCAAGGTTTATATTGGCGACTCAATCCGCTCAGCCTTTTCAGGCAGAGTTCGCATCGTAAGATATGAAGGTGGTGGTTACGGTAAGTACATCGTGATTCGTCACAACAACGGTTTGGAGACTATCTATGGTCACCTCTCTAAGCAGCTCGTTACTGAGGGCGAAGAGGTAAGAGCCGGCGATGTGATTGGCTTGGGTGGTAATACGGGTAGAAGTACCGGTTCGCATCTCCACTTTGAGACCCGTCTCTGTGGTGTGGCTCTGAACCCGGCACTCTTCTTCGATTTCCGCAACCAGGACGTTACAGGCGACTTCTACAGCTTTAACCGTAATACCTACGAAAGCGAATCAGCTGATGCCAATGCTGCCCGCGGCAAGGTTGGCAACGGTGGTTACACCAGAGAGCAGGTTAACGGCGGCGAAGTGGGAAGATACTACGAACTGCCTGCTGGCCAGGAGAAGCTCTACCACAAGGTGAAGCCAGGCGAAACGCTTAGTTCTATCGCAGAAAAGCGCGGCGTAACTGTAGAGCAGATCTGCAGACTCAACGGCTACCGCAAAGACAAGAAGGTTAGTGTAGGACAGATTATCAGATACGTATAAAAGAATAAACTCAAAAAAAAGGGTGTGTCATTAATTTATGACACACCCTCTTTTTTTTAGACCTTTATTTTCGCGATTCCCCGGCATTACAAGATGCCGAAGAGTCGCAATACATCGTTCAGATTGGCCACAACAAGCAGAAGAATCAGTATGCCGAAACCAATATACTCAGCACGCTCCATGAACTTATCGCCCGGTTTGCGACCTGTGATAATCTCATAGAGAAGGAAGAACACATGTCCACCATCAAGAGCAGGGATAGGAAGAATGTTCATGAAGGCAAGAATGATACTCAGGAACGCTGTCATAAGCCAGAATGCATGCCAATCCCATACAGATGGGAAGAGACTGCCCAGCGCACCGAAACCACCCAGACTCTTGGCGCCTTCCTTAGAGAAGACATACTTCATATCGCCCACATAACCGGCCAAGACATTCCAGCCGTATTTGATGCCGGCAGGGAAACTCTCGAAGAAGCCATAGTTGACATGAGTAATCTTATAATCGAGCAAGACAGGATGATTGTAGAAACCAAACTTCACACCCTCTTCGGTAGACTTCAGGAGAACACTCGACTTGACGGTATCGCCAGAAGCCTTGAGATAAGTAACCTGAGCTGTAAGTGCTCTGGCACTATCCTGCGGCGTTTCAGCCGAAGCAAGCACATCCTCTACTCTGCCCAATTCAATCTGAAATTCGTTGAAAGAGACTACCTTTTTATTATTAATAGCAAGAATCTTATCACCCTTTGCCAAACCGAGTTTGCTGGCAGGCGAATCCTTCATCACACTATCAATCTGCAGAGGCACATACAAATCTACGAAGCGAGGACTGCTCTTAATCATACTGAGCATGTCGAGATCGCCAGGCAGATTAAGCGTCACCGGTTTGCCCTGACGGATGATATTGACCTGCTTAGCCTCAGAGAGATTACGATACAAATCACCATCAAAGGTCTTGAACTCACCCAGATCGGTGCTTACCAGAATATCCTTATCCTGGAAACCCAATGCCTTTGCCTCGGTATTGAACTTCATACCATAACTCATATCGCGGGTAGCCACATAATTGTCGCCCCAATGGAACAGAATCATGGAATAGATGAAGAGAGCCAGCACGAAGTTAACCAGCACGCCACCTATCATGATGAGCAGGCGCTGCCATGCCGGTTTGCTGCGAAACTCGTATGGCTGTTCCGGCTGTTTCATCTGTTCGGTATCGAAACTTTCATCTATCATACCCGAAATCTTGCAATATCCTCCGAGCGGCAACCATCCCAAACCATAGGTAGTATCCGAATTCTTTGGCTTGAACTCGAAGAGATGGAACCAAGGGTCGAAGAACAGATAGAACTTCTCCACTCTTACACCAAAGAGTTTGGAGAAGAAGAAGTGTCCGCCCTCATGGAGCAACACTAAGATGGAAAGCGACAGCATCAGCTGCAACGCTTTGATCAAAAATACTTCCATTTATTTACTTTGAACTTTGAACTTGGAACTTTGAACTTTATGATGAGTCCTATATCCTACGTTCATTTTAACTATAAACTATTAACTATTACTTGAGCATCAGCTCTGTAGCTATGCAGCGAGCCTCAGCATCGGTCTGCAAATAGACATCGAGGTCGGGATTACTGTCGAAAGTAGCCTTCGCCATCGTCTCTTCGATGATATCAGCCATCTGAAGGAAGCCACATTCACCTTTGCGGAAGCCGGCATTCACTATCTCGTTGGCTGCATTCACGATACATGACATATTACCACCCTTTCTGATGGCATCGAAAGCCAGTTGCAGACACTTGAACTTCTGATAGTCAGGCTTGAAGAACTGCAAATCCTGCGTTTTGAAGAGGTCGAGACGATCGCCATTCAGATGCAGACGCTGAGGGAAAGAGAAGGCATACTGGATAGGCAGACGCATATCTGGCACACCCAACTGAGCCTTGACAGCACCATCAACAAACTGAACGGCACTATGCACAACGCTCTGCGGATGGATAAGCACCTCTATCTTGTCAGCCGGAACCCCGAAGAGCCATTTAGCTTCTGTCACCTCGAAGCCCTTGTTCATGAGCGAAGCCGAATCGATGGTTATCTTGGCGCCCATATCCCAGGTAGGATGCTTGAGGGCATCGGCAGCAGTCACCTTCTCCAACTGCTCGTGGGTATAATTGCGGAAAGGACCACCCGAACAGGTCAGGAGAATCTTCTCTACTTCGTTGTCGCCCTCACCCACCAGACTCTGGAAGATGGCACTATGCTCGCTGTCAACAGGGAGGATAGGCACATGATATTCCTGTGCAAGATTGCAGATCAGTTCACCCGCTACCACCAGTGTTTCCTTGTTGGCAAGACATATCTTCTTACGCGCCTTGATGGCATGGATGGTTGGTTCCAGGCCCGAGAAGCCTACCATGGAAGCCAGCACCATATCGATAGGCTCAGCCTGTACGATATCGCAAAGCGCCTGAGCACCGGCATAAACCTTGATATCAGGCTCATCACTGAGCATATCCTTCAGCTCCTCGTAGCGAGCCTCATTGGCTATGACCACAGCAGCCGGATGGAACTTGCGAGCCTGCTCGGCAAGTTCCTGCACTCGGTTGTTGGCGGTGAGGCAATACACCTCGTAAAGGTCACTGTGCTGCTCGATGACATCAAGCGCCTGTGTACCGATACTTCCCGTAGAACCGAGAATACATATCTGTTGTTTCTTCATTTACTTTGAAATTATTAACTTTGAACTTAGAACTTTATGATTAGTAAAGCAAATGAATTCTTCACTCTTCACTTTATAAGTCGAGCAATCCCTCAGGAATTGCCATTCTGATTTCTTTCTTTTCAGCACTCACCTCTTCGATGAGGTCGTTGCTGGCAGGGATGAGGATTTCATCACCTGCATCGGTTGTTACCTCGAAAAGAAGGTTGAGGGTAGAATCGTCTACATGTTCTATGGTACCTACCACCTTGCCGCTTACGGCATCTACCAGGTGGAAACCGATGATTTCTGCCCAGCTCATGTTCTCTTCATCACTGTCAGAGAGATGACGTGGGAAGAAAACCTCGCAACCGGTATAGTTGCGTGCCTGCTCTTGGGTATCGATATCCTCAAACTTCACGAGCACATTTTCATCGTTCTTAAAACGATATTCCTCAAAATAGAAAGGCACGAGAATGCCATCGATGTCGAGTACCAGGTACTCGGCATCTACACGGTCGAAAACATCATCTGTAATGGCGAAAGTAATCTCGCCCTTCACACCATGAGGTTTTCCCAACTTGCCTATCTTATATACTTCGTCACGTCTAATCATTCAACATTCAACATTTAACATTGATTAATCACTGACACGGGTTATCTTGGCACCCAGCGCATTAAGGCGATGCTCGATATCCTCATAACCACGGTCTATCTGGGCGATATTGGCAATGCGGCTGGTACCATTGGCACTCATGGCAGCAATCAGCAGGGCAATACCGGCACGGATATCAGGACTGGTCATTCTGCCAGCACGCAGTTTGATCTTATGGTCATGACCAACCACCACAGCACGGTGAGGATCACAGAGAATAATCTGCGCACCCATATCAATCAGTTTATCCACGAAGAAGAGGCGGCTCTCGAACATCTTCTGATGGAAGAGGACGCTGCCACGAGCCTGGGTAGCCACTACGAGGAGCACGGAGAGAAGGTCTGGAGTGAGTCCTGGCCAAGGGGCATCGGCAAGCGTCATGATGGTGCCGTCAATAAATGAATCGATGACATAATGCTTCTGCTCTGGAATCACAAGGTCATCGTCCTCTATCTTAATCTTTACTCCCAGGCGGCGGAATGCATCAGGAATAATGCCCAAATCCTTGACAGACACATTCTTGATGCGCACACCTTCGCCACACATTGCCGCCATGCCGATGAACGAACCTACCTCAATCATATCAGGCAAGATGCGATGCTCGGCACCATGCAGTTTATCAACACCCACGATGGTGAGCAGGTTGCTGGCGATGCCGCTGATCTGAGCGCCCATCGCATTGAGCAGATGGCAGAGCTGCTGGATATATGGCTCGCAAGCTGCATTATAAATGGTGGTAGTGCCCTTTGCCAATACAGATGCCATGATGATATTGGCGGTACCAGTAACCGAAGCCTCATCGAGCAACATATAGCAGCCCTTCAGTTTCTTTGCCTGTATCTGGTAAACATTACGCTCATCATCGTGAACGAAGTTGGCGCCCAGATACTTGAAGCCCAGGAAGTGGGTATCCAGACGGCGACGACCTATCTTATCGCCACCCGGCTGAGCTATGGTAGCCTTGCCACATCTACCGAGCAGCGGACCTATCATGAGCACACTACCACGAAGAGAAGAACATTTCTTCACAAACTCCAGACTATCGAGATAATCGAGTTTCAACTCATCACTTTGGAATGTATAGTCGTGACGACTGTGCTTGGTTACCTTGACACCTATCTCCTGGAGCAACTTAATCAGGTTGTTCACATCCAGGATGTCCGGCACGTTGGTGATGCGCACAGGCTCGTCGGTAAGGATTGTGGTACAGATAACCTGCAGGGCCTCGTTCTTGGCGCCCTGAGGTGTGATAGTCCCTTTGAGCGGATGACCGCCCTCTATGATGAAAGACTCCATAAGCTTGTCTACTATATATAATAATGTGGATTACTTTTTCTTCTTATTATTATTTACATTCTTAGGCTGTGCCTCAATCTTCTCGAAAACGAAAGTATCGAGATCGAGCTGGATGTTGCCATCGGTAAAACGTGCCAGATCGGAAGCTACCTTGGCTACATCACTGGAGCCATGGCTCCAGGTTACCAGGTCGCGATGCATCTGGTTGGCAGTAAGCTCCACGAGTTTATCGCGCTCCTCACTTGGTTCCATCGTCTTCAGCTTTTCGAAAATCTCGAAGAGCATAGCTCCATAATGGCGCACCGGGATGTGCTGCATAGGATATGGCAAAGGCTCCGGCTTGGTTGCAATCTTCACAGCATCCGATACATCATAAGGGAAATCGATGTCGAGCTGGAAATTGCTCATGATGGCAAGCTGGTCCCAGAGTTTCTGCTCATGGTCCTCTACCCCTCTGTTCTCAGGGAACATACGGTCCATGACTGCAATAATGGTCTCTGCACAGCGCTGGCGCTCTTCACGGTCGGTAAGCGTCAGACAATGGTCTACCATCTGCTGAATCTCACGGCCATACTCAGGCAGAATGAGCTTAGCTCTCTGGGTATTATAGTCTAATCCTTCTATATTCATTCTTACATATTTTATATAATCAATAATTCTAGAGCAGTTTCTTTGGCATCTTAGCCACGAAATCCTTGAGATAGAAAGGCACGAAATATGCCACATCTTCGAACTTGCCCTCTACAAAACGCTTCTCTGCCAGCGGAGCCATATTCTTAGCCAAAGGCTCTATGCCCTCTACGAGGTGAGCATTCGGATGGTTAATGGTCTCCATACACTTGGCAGCGCCATCTCCGAAGAAGTACACATGATGCTGGTCCAGATATTCCTTGTAGGTATCAGCATCCACAATATCAGCCTGAATAGGGCGAACCACCTTCAGGGCGCGGTCGAGCACTTCGGCATATACCTCCATGCGGCGGGCGTCGAGCATAGGTACGATGAGAGCGTCTTCCTCCTCAGGATGTTCGCCAAGCAATACAGGCACTGCCATCAGTTCGAGTGTTGGAACAGCGATGAGTTTCACACCGCGACCATAACAGATGCCCTTCGCCATACTCACACCGATACGCAATCCGGTATAGGAACCCGGACCACAACTTACCGCCACAGCCTCCAGCGGAAGACCATGAGAATCGAGGAAATCAAGAGCCTCATCCACAAACACACCCAACTTAATAGCATGGTTAGGACCTGTGTGATCTTCCTGGTTGAAAATCACCTGTCCACTATCACTAATTGCCACTGAGCACACGTCCGTACTCGTCTCAATATTCAAAATACACGACATAATTAAAAAATATATTCTTAAATAAGGTGCAAATATACTCATTTTCTCGCTTTTTTTTGTACTTTTGCAGAAATTTAACGCGAAAGATTATATGATACAGTCAATGACAGGCTTCGGAAAAGCTACCGCGGCCTTTAAAACAAAGAAGATTAATGTAGAGATAAAGTCATTAAATAGCAAGACGCTTGACCTCTCTACTCGTATTGCTCCGCTCTATAGAGAGAAGGAGATGGAAATCCGTCAGTATATCTCTAAAAATCTAGAAAGAGGCAAGGTTGACTTCGCCATCTGGATTGATAAGGATGCTACTACAGATGCCACTCCTATCAACGCGGCGCTTGTACAGAATTATTACCAGCAAATCAAGAAGATTTCGGCTGAAACAGGCATTCCTGAGCCAACCGACTGGTACAGCACTCTGTTGCGTCTTCCGGATGTAACAACGAAGACGGATGTGGAAGAATTGAGCGATGAGGAGTGGGAAGTGGCAAAAAATGCAATTTGCGAGGCTGTGAACCATCTCGTTGCCTTCCGCAAGCAGGAAGGAGCCGCTCTCCAGAAGAAATTTACTGAGAAGGTGGATAACATCCAGACTCTCCTTGCCAGCATCGAGCCATACGAGAAGGCTCGCGTGGAGAAGATCAGACAGAACATCGTTAACGGTCTGCAGCAGATTCCGAATGTGGATTACGACAAGAACCGCCTGGAGCAGGAACTCATCTACTACATCGAGAAGCTCGACATCAGTGAGGAGAAGCAGCGTCTTGCCAACCACCTGAAGTATTTCCGCGAGACCATGAATGAGGAAGGTCATGGTGTAGGAAAGAAACTCGGTTTCATCGCACAGGAAATGGGACGCGAAATCAACACCACCGGCTCTAAGAGCAACCAGGCTGAGATGCAGAACATCGTGGTGAAGATGAAGGACGAACTGGAGCAGATCAAGGAGCAGGTGCTGAATGCCCTCTAAACAAGAGACAGGCACCTCCTCTCTCCCCAAGAGCCGCCTCAAAAGCCCCATCAAGTGGCGTTTTTGACAGCCTCGCCCCCGTTCCAGGCGATTCATCGCCTGTCCAAAAAGCCCCCTATCAAACAGCAAATAAAGAAAAGAAGAAGAAAAAATGAAGAACGGATTGTTAATTTTCAGCGCCCCATCGGGCAGCGGTAAGAGCACAATAGTAAACTGGCTGATGAAAGAGCACCCGGAATTGAAGCTGGCTTTCTCTATCAGCTGTACCTCTCGTGCTCCTCGCGGTACAGAACAGAATGGTGTAGAGTATTTCTTCCTCTCTCCAGAGGAATTCAAGGCTAAGATTGAGGCTGACGAGTTCCTGGAGTACGAGGAGGTTTACCAGGACAGATTCTACGGCACCCTGAAGTCACAGGTAGAAAACCAGCTTGCCAAGGGCGAGTCGGTGATTTTCGATGTTGACGTAAAGGGTGGTGTAAACATCAAGAAGTTTTATGGCGAGCGTGCCTTGAGCATCTTTGTCCAGCCACCTTCGGTAGAGGAATTGCGCCGCCGTCTGGTGGGTCGCAATACTGATGCGCCTGAGGTGATTGAGCAGCGCCTTGCCAAGGCAAGCTATGAGTTGACCTTCGCCCCTCAGTTTGACCACGTGGTCGTAAACGATGACTTGGAGAAGGTTCAGCAGGAGGTTTATCAGCTCGTCAAGACCTTCCTAGACGCAGAGTAAAAGCTAGCAAGCAGCCCCAACCCAGGCCGAAAACACCCCCCTGCCGCAAGCAGAAAGCAGCCCCCCGTTCCAGGCGATTCTATCGCCTGTCCAAAACCAGGCCTCAACAGCTAGCTCCCCATAACTCCCAAATAAGAAGAATAAGAAATGAAGAAGGTAGGAATCTTTGGCGGTAGCTTCAACCCCATCCATACGGGCCATATCGCATTGGCGAAAAGCCTTTGCGAGAAGGCCTGCCTGGACGAGGTGTGGTTCATGGTTTCGCCCATGAACCCATTCAAGAAGACCGCTACCGACTTGCTCGACGACCAGCTGCGCCTGGAAATGGTAGAAAAAGCGCTGGAGCACGAGCCACAACTGAAGGCATGCGACTATGAGTTCCGCCTGCCTAAGCCATCTTATACCTGGCATACGCTGCAAGCCATCAGCAAGGATTACCCGGAAAACGAGTTCACCCTGCTGATTGGTGGCGACAACTGGGCAGCTTTCGACAAGTGGTACCACCACGACGACATCCTAGCCCACTATCCCATCGTGGTTTATCCGCGCCAGGGAGCCTGCATAGGCAATGTACCAGAAGGCGTTACCATCGTAGAAACTCCACTGCTCAACATCAGCAGCACGGAAATCAGAAAGCGTATCAAAGAGGAGGAAAGCATCAGGGGAATGGTGCCGGAATGCATCGAGCAACTGGCTGTCAGAAACTACAGGCAGTTCTAGGCATCCCTCTATCCGAAAACGCTTAAAATCATATTTAAACAACAAACAGCAAAAAATGAGTTGGAAAGAAATCATTAAGAAGTGTCTGAACGTGGCTTCTGCGCCGATTCGCAGAAATGCCAACTTCTTTGTGTTCATGTACCTGCTGGGCATGATCAGTTCTATCGTGACTACACCAGCCAAGGGGACTTTATACGACAACCTGTTCCTAGAACTCTTTGTCGACCTCTATGTTGTGTGTGCCATTGTCGCCATCTTCCCCAAGAAGGTGCGTTGGGGGCTGCGTGCCGTACTATACCTTATATTATATAGTACAGCTGCCGCCGACACCTATTGCTACGTGAATTTCGGCTCTACGCTCAACCCTTCTATGCTGATGCTGGTGGGCGAGACCAACAGTTCGGAGGCTAGCAGTTTCCTCTCAGCCCTCATCTCTGCCGAGGTTCTCTTCAGTAGTGTGGGCTGGATCCTGCTTCTCGCTCTCATCCAGATTCTCATCGCCATCTTCCGCAAGCAACTCATCAAGCTATACGTTTTCATCATTACCGTTCTGGAGTTGGCTTCTGTCAAGAAACGGCTGATGGCTATCCCCCGCATGACTGCAGCCATGCCTGCCAGCTTCGGAATCCTATGCCTCATCATCTTCATCATAGGATGCTGCACCTCCTGGCACAACAAGATGGCTTACCATAAACTCATGAACGGTAGAACGATAGGCGAAGTAGAGCATATCCTGACAGAAAAGGATCATGCTGTACTCTATCTGCCTGTCTACCGACTCCAATTCAGCATCTATGCCAACCAGCTGGCTGCGCATCAGATTACTCAACTCATTCATGCTGCCCACGAAGTAAAGGTTGACAGTTGCAGCTACCGCTCGCCAAACATCGTGCTGATTATCGGCGAAAGCTTCGGCCGCCATCATTCCCAGCAGTACGGCTATTTTATGGATACCACTCCACAGCAGGTAGCCTTGGAGAAATCGCGCAAACTCACCAAGTTTACCGATGTGGTAACCTGCTGGAACCTGACCAGTTTCGTTTTCAAGAACATGCTCTCTACCCATGTGGTAGGCGAGAAAGGCGAATGGTGCGACTATCCGCTCTTCCCTGAAGTGTTCCGAAAGGCAGGCTACAACGTAACTTTCATCACCAACGAATTCCTGCCACAGGCAAAGGAGGCGGTTTACGACTTCAGCGGCGGTTTCTTCCTGAACAACCCGGAACTGAGCAAACTCCAGTTCGACCATCGCAACACCCAGCTCCACGACCTGGACGACGGATTGCTGAAGGATTATGATGACAGTCTGAAGAACTTCCAGAAGGAGCACAACCTCACCATCTTCCACCTGATGGGCCAGCATGTAAACTATAAGCAGCGCTACCGCACAAAGCAAGCCCGGTTCTGGGCAAGCAGTTATGAAGACAAGCGCCCTGAACTGACCAATGCCCAGCGCAAGATGCTGAGTCATTACGATAACGCCACCCTCTACAACGACTCTATCGTAGCCCAGATTGTAAAGCGTTTCCAAAAGCAGGATGCAATCGTCATCTACGTGCCCGACCATGGCGAAGAATGCTACGAAGAGAACCGAGGCTTCATCTGCCGTAACCATTCTGCAGAAATCGACTGGCCGCTGGCTCACTATGAGTTTGAAATTCCGTTCTGGATATACTGTTCGCCAAAATATATCAGGAACCACCGCGATATCTACCGTCAGATACGCAAGGCTAAGGACAAGCGCTTCATGACCGACGCCCTGCCTCATCTCCTGCTGTATCTGGCTGGCATTGAGACACCTACCTATAAGGAGGAATATAACATCCTGAGTCCGAAATATGACGAGATGCGACCACGTATCCTCAAAAACTCTGCCGATTACGACAAACTTCGTGATGCGCATCTGGAAAAGATAAAAAAGGAAGAAAGTAAAAAGGTAAAAAAGAAAGAAAGGAGAAACTGATTATGAATAGTGCTATTCTATCACGCCCGGCATGCAATGCCCTGAGAGGACTCGCCATCATCGGCATCTTCTTGCATAACTACTGCCATTGGCTGGGACCTATTATCAAGGAGAACGAGTATCAATACTTCCAGCACAATGTTGACTGGCTGAACCAGGTAATGGTCAGCATGGACCTCAACCTGCCTGTACACCTGCTCTCGTTCTTCGGCCATTACGGTGTGCCCGTATTCCTCTTTCTGAGTGCTTACGGACTGGTGATGAAATATGAGGCTAAACCTCATCTCTCTACCGAACAGCAGACCAGAATGTACAACATCTCGGGCAAGAAACTTACAGGAAGAATCAACTGGCGCGAACCGCTCCACTTTATCCGCTATCACTATCTGAAGCTCTTCAAGATGATGATAGTAGGTTTCGTGGCATTCACGATGCTCGACCTTATCACGCCTGGCTCTCACCACTATGCAGCGCTCGACATCGTTGCGATGCTGGGCATGTTCAATAATGTATTGCCAAATCCGGATAACATCATCTGGCCGGGTCCGTACTGGTTCTTCGGTCTGATGCTGCAACTTTACATCGTCTATCGACTGCTGCTCTATCGCCGCCATTGGGGATGGACCGTAGGATTGATGGCCATCTGCATCGTCATTCAGCTCATCCTGGGCTTTGACAATCCGGAGAGTGAAGTGATGAACCGCTACCGCTACAACTTCATGGGCGGCATGCTGCCATTCGGTTTGGGCATACTCTATGCCAGATATGGCGAAAAGATACTCATGACCTTCCATTCGCCTATCACCAACTTCTTTGGCTGCATCTTCTGTCTGTCGCTTATCTACAGTCTGAGCGGCAGCATGGTAGGCTGGACCTTCGTGCCTTTCTTCTTCTGTCTGCTGAGCGTATTGGTAGCCGACCTGCTCCAGAACATCAGCTGGTTATCAAGTATTTACAAGGTATTAGAGTGGATGGGCAGCATATCCGCCGCTCTCTTCGTATGCCACCCTATCACCCGCAAGATATTCATCCCTATAAGCCGTCAGGGCGACATCTATGCCGGCCTGCTCCTCTACATCATATCGAGCATCTGCCTGGCATGGCTCTTCACCCAACTGATGAAGAAGATTCCAAACCCGAAGCCCTAACCCTCTTCAATAGGAAGAAGGAAGAACAAAGGGAGAAGGAAGAAAGAACGAAGAAGAAGCAAGAAGCAAGAAAGAAAGCAGCAAGCGCGCCCCCGTTCCAGGCGATTCCATCGCCTGTCCCCCATAATAAACAAAAAAGAAATACCAGCATGAATTGGAAGATTAAAGATATAGAACTGGCGAATATCAGCCGGTTTCGCGGCGAGTTGATGGGAGCAGCCATGCTGTTCATCATCCTCTTTCATGTAGCATTGCCTAGAGAAGATGCCTTTTTCGGGCTTCGCAGAATGGGCAATGTCGGTGTAGACATGTTCCTCTTTCTCAGCGGAATAGGTCTCTGGTTCTCGTGGATGAAGAATTCTTCTGCCAAGCATTTCTTCATCCGCCGTTATCTGCGCATCTACCCTACCTGGCTCATCATAGCCTGCCTCTTCTATATCCCTTCTTTCCAGGGCGGAAGCACCTGGAACTGGATCTATCTCTTTGGCGAAATAACCATAAACTGGGGGTTCTGGCTGCATGATGAGCTCAACTTCTGGTACATCCCGGCTACGATGATGCTCTATCTCTTTGCCCCTGCCTACATGGAACTCATCAAGCGCCATCCTATCTACCGCTGGCTGCCGGTGGTGATGATCATGTGGTGCATCCTGGTACAATATGTTACCCCGATACATCAGGCTGTAGGACATCTGGAGATTTTCTGGAGCCGCGTGCCTATCTTCTTCATCGGCATCAACATGGGTGAGATGGTAAGACAGAAACAGACGCTCGACGGCGCTTCGATATGGATGATATGGCTCATGTTCCTGATGACGCTGCTGGCGAGCATCTTCCTGGAACAGGAGAAGCACGGCATGTTTCCGCTCTTCCTGGAACGCATGCTCTATATCCCGCTCACCATCACGAGTATCCTGCTGCTGAACCGCATCTTCCGCCGCACCCCGAGCTGGTTTAACAAGGGGTTCATGTTTGTGGGAGCGCTGAGCCTGGAGTGTTATCTGCTCCATATCCACTTCGTGCTGAAATACATTGAACCATATCATTTAGGCTATTGGCCTACCTTCTTCATCTGCATAGGCATCACCCTGCCTGCAGCATGGATTCTGAGCAAGATAACCGGATGGATTTCTAAAGAGTTAGCTAAGTTTATCAAGTAAAAAGGAGTTTATTTATTAAGAAAAATAGGAGTTTTATGAACGAGAATAAATTGGAAGACAGTAAAGGTTTTGCTGCGCTGCTGCGACTGGTTCGCCCAAAACAATGGATCAAGAATGGCTTTATCTTCTTACCGCTGTTCTTTGGCGGCGCCCTGTTACATACAGATGCCCTGCAGGCGGGTCTGATTACTTTCTTCGCCTACAGTTTTGCCGCATCGAGCATCTATTGTTTCAACGATATCTATGATGTGGAGGCCGACCGCCGCCACCCGGTCAAGTGTCATCGTCCGATAGCATCGGGAGCGGTCAGCATCAAACAGGCATACGGACTGATGTTCCTGATGTTTGCCCTCTCTATGGGTGTATGCAGCCTGCTCGGCTCATGGGAGACGATGGGAATCATCATCTTCTATTGGCTTCTGAATCTCGGCTACTGCGCCAAATTCAAGCAATATGCCATCATCGATGTGTGTATCGTAGCTTTCGGTTTCGTACTCCGTCTGCTGGCAGGTGGTGTAGCTACGGGCATCGTACTCAGTAAGTGGATTGTGCTGATGACCTTCCTCATCACCCTCTTCATGAGTTTTGCCAAACGCCGCGATGATGTGCTGCGCATGGAGAAGACGGGCGAGGCTCCCCGCAAGAATACCATCCGCTACAACCTCACTTTCATCAATCAGGCTATTACGATTACGGCTTCCGTAACCCTGGTATGTTACATCATGTATACGGTGAGTCCGGAGGTTATCGAGAATTTCCATACCGAGAATCTCTATCTTACGAGTGTCTTTGTGCTGGTTGGTTTGCTGAGATACATCCAGATTGCTGTGGTAGACCAGAAGAGTGGTGACCCTACGAAGATTATCCTGCGCGACCACATTACCCAGTTTATCGTGCTTGCCTGGTTGCTCTCCTTCCTGATCCTTATTTATATCGTATAAGAAAATGAAGAAGAAAATATATTGTTTCGATTTCGACGGAACGCTGACAACAAGTGATACCCTGCTGGAATTCATCAGATATGCCAAGGGTACCGGTCGGTTTCTGATGGTTTTCCTGATGTACAGTCCGCTCCTGGTACTGATGAAGCTGCATCTCTTTCCCAACTGGAAGGCGAAGCAACTCATCTTTGCCCATCTTTTTGCCGGCATGCGTATCGAGAAGTTTGATGCGCTCTGCCGCGATTTTGCCGAAGAATACCAGCATCTGTTACGCCCCAAAGGTGTCACGCTGGTACACGAAGCCCTGGTTGCAGGTGCTCAGGTTTTCATCGTGAGTGCCAGCATCGACAATTGGGTCCGCCCGTTCTTTAAAGTTCGCGGCCTAGATGGAGTCAGGGTTTTAGGTACCCAGATAGAAGTGATTGACGGCAGACTTACCGGCAAGTTCAAGAGCAACAACTGCTATGGCGAGGAAAAGGTGCACCGCATCTGCGAGGCACTGACCACCTCCGCCAATGCCTATGGTACCCTCTCATTATCTTTCGACCGCGCGCAATACGAGATAGAAGCATTTGGCGACAGCCGAGGCGATAAGGAGATGCTCGCCTTCGCCAACAAAGGACATTACAAGCCCTTCAGAATTTAGAAACGCATAACGGAAGACAGGAAAGCCTAACGGAGTCGCGAACCATCTTGCCAAGTACCCATGTACGTCGAAACGCCGTATCAAGTATACCAACTTACTGACTTACAACACATTAATTTGTTATGAAACAAAGGAATACAGACATCGACTGGATAAGAGCCATACTCATTATTCTCATGATATTGATTCATATCGTGAGCTTCGGCAACGCATACCCCCAGCTCAAGGCAGGCATTCTCTCGTTCATGATGCCTACCTTCCTCATCATCACTGGCTATCTCGTGAATATTGAGAAAAGCTCAAAGGAGATGGGAAGATACCTGATGTGTCTCGCTTTGCCTTACGTCATCATGGTGACAGGTTTCTCTGTCCTCTCCTATTTCATGCCGGTGAGAGATGGCATCACGGAACTGTCACTCTCTCAGATTTGTGAGAAGATATTCGTTACTTCCATCGGTCCCTATTGGTTCATCCAGACCATGATTATCTGCGGCATTCTCTATTACGTCAGTTTCAAGGGAGCAACCTGGGGAACCCTCAGACAGGGAAAAACGACGATGAGCACCACCACAAGCCTCTTCATCTTCGCCACCCTACTCCTGCTCCTGTCCAAGACACCCGCTCTTTCGCCCAGTGCCGCCACCTATTATTTCATCGGAGCGGTACTCAGACAATGCCATATCGGCTTTGACAGAATTTTCCGTCCTTCACCGGTTGCCCTGCTGCTCTGGATCAACTTGCTGGGCTTAGAAGAATGGTACGACTGGGGCACGCTCGCCATCGTCTTCTCCTGCTGGTGCTGCATTTCATCCCTGATGTGGATACACAGCCTCATCAAACGCCTACAGGATAACACCAGCGTCCGAAAGACAGAGGACACCTTATTATATATAGGCCGCAACACACTGCCCATCTACCTCTTCCACCCTATCTTTACGATGGCAGCCAAGTTTTATCATCCCCTCTTTAACTGGGACAGGAGCGAAATCTGTTTTGCCCTCGTTACCATATTCATCGCCATTGCCGGAAGCATCGGCATCGCCAAGATGATGGAGAAGACCCGACTGGCTTATCTCTTCGGAAAAGGAAAGATGCTGAGATAAATAATACCAGGATATATTTGGTAATTTGGAGATTTTGAAGTACTTTTGCAACATGAATATCAAGAACAAGATAAATAATATGGATGATGCCAAGCGAGAGAAGCTGGGCGAAGTCATCAGATTCGGAATCGTAGGCGGACTGGCTACGGTACTGCAATATGTCATCTACCTGGCTATGATGCCGGTGCTGGCACATTTCATCCCCAACATGGGCGACCACAGCCTGGCTACCACAGCCAACACCATCGCCTACATCGTGAGTTTCATCTTCAATTTCATCGCCAGTACCCGCTATACCTTCAAGGTAAAGGCGAATGCCAAGCGCGGAGCAGGATTCACCCTCTCCCACATCGTCAACTACTCGATGCAGACCCTCTGTCTCAACCTCTTCGTAGGCTTGGGTCTAGCCAAACAGCTGGCTATGATACCCACCCTCTGCATCTGCATCCCGGTAAACTTCCTCCTGGTAAGGTTCTTCCTGAAGAAATAAGGGGATTCCCCAAACACGATAAAAGAAAGATATGAAAAAGATATTCGATATTTTTAAAATCAAGAAAGAAGAAAGAGTTTCAGCACTCGCCGCACTCATCATAGCATGTGCCCTCAATGCCCTGACTGTCATCAAATACCACAGCCAGTTCTCGCAGATTACAGATAATTATCACAAACTCTTTGTCAAGACCTTCCATGTGGCAGGTTTCGACCCGCTTACCTATAGCATCGTATCTCACTGGGACACAGAATATAACGTATACCGCCACCCGCTACTGGCGTTCTTCATGTATATCCCGAATCAGATAAATCAAGGATTGATAATGCTTACCGGCATCAACTGCGTTCAGTTTGTCGTGGGAGCTATCCTGGTGTTCTGCGCCTTCTATTCTTTCATTTTCCTTTATCGTATATTCAGAGAAGTGATTGGTACAGAGCGCTTTGATGCCAATCTGCTCTCTGCCTTCTATTTCTCTTTTGCCTATGTGATGGTTTCAGCGATGGTACCCGACCATTTCATCATGTCGATGATCATACTCCTCTGTACCCTGTATATCACAGGCGTATGCATGAAGAAAGGCAGACAGCTTACCATCTGGCAGACTATCCTGCTCTTTGTATTTACAGCGGGCGTATCGCTCAACAATGGTCTGAAGACCTATCTTGCCGCCCTTTTCACCAATGGCAGAAAGTTCTTCAGTATCAAATACTTCCTGATAGGAGTCATCCTTCCTGCCGCACTCATGTGGGCTTTCGCCAGATGGGAATACCGCACCTTCGTATGGCCTAAGGAGATGGCAAGACACGAGGCTAAGATGAAGAAAAACAAGGAAGCCACAGCCAAGATTTACCAGCAATACCGCGACAGCACTGGCGTGAAAGACTCGGCAAAGGTAGAAGCTGCCGTCAGGAAAATCATCAAGGATAAAGCGCATGCCAAATATGTTCGTGACCATAAACAGATATGGAACAAGAACACGGGCAAGCCTATCGCCAAGGGCGAATTCATGAACTGGACCGACAAGACGACCTCCCGCTCGCAAACTCTGGTCGAGAATTTCTTCGGTGAAAGCATCATGCTGCACCAGCAGAACCTTCTGGGCGATGTATTGCGCAACCGTCCGGTTATCGTGAAATACCAGTCTGCGGTCAATTATGTGGTAGAGGCATGCATCGTTGTGCTTTTCTTACTTGGCATCCTTGCCGGAAGAAAATCAAAGTTTCTCTGGCTCACCCTGACATTCTTCCTGATGGATGCTGCCCTCCATATCGGTTTGGGCTTCGGTATCAACGAGGTATATATCATGACTGCCCACTATATGTATGCCCTTCCTATCGCCATCGCCTTCCTGGCGCTCAAGGCAAAAGGAAAGAACCTGAAATGGGCCTTCAGAGGATTGATGCTCGCCATCACCCTCTATCTGTGGATAAGCAACGGATATCTGCTGGTAGACTACATGCTAGGATAAATATTAGCAAGAAGCCTTGATCCAGCGGATGATATCCTCATGCTCCATATCAAACTTACGGGCAAAGAGGCGGTTGCTTTGTTCCAGCTCCTCTTTGTCTGCCAAAGTCCAGACGTATGGATTGCCCCGTTTCCAGTCAATGAGTCGCATGCAGCCCTCATATTCATCTTTTTCAGAATACAGGGCGGCTCTAAAGGCAGGCTGATTCCATACCAGGGTCTGCAGGAAGAACTCATCAGGGCAGAAGGTATAATTGAATCTTTTCAATACAAACGGCTTCTGGCTCACCACATACTCCACGCATGCCTGCGTGATGCTCACCCAGTTGGCACCCTTGGCAAAATCCATCTTCTGGCGATGCAGGAACGGCATGAGCAGCATCGAAAGATATTTATTCAGCCGCCTGGTAATGGCATTCAAAGCCCCATACTTCGAGCGGGTAAGACTGGTAAATAGCCAATAACGCATCATCTTCCGGCGGCAATCCCATTCAAATTCCTCACCATGATTGATGCCCACAAACTCCTTACCCTGATGCTCCTCAAAGAACTGATGGATGTAATCCTGCGATTTGATAGGTAAATCCTGGCCACTCAGCAGATGGTAGTAGGCATAAGGTCCATGCTTCAAAGCCTCCTCGAAAAGCACATACTCCGCCTTAATCTGGCTCAGATTTCCCCAACGCACATCCACCCTCTGTTCCAATAAAAAGAGGCGTGCCTTGGAAAGAACCAGCGGTTCAGCACCATCCAGCATATCCGATTTCCGGTCGATATGCAGAAATATATCATTGCGCTCATCATCGAGCATCGACAGCAATACCCTCAGAAGCGGTAAACTGCCATGAGCCATTATCAAAAAAGCATGTTTCATTGTCATTATTTATCTTTATTATCCAACTGTCCGTCCTGATGACTTTTTCATCATCATTGCGACAAAGATACACAAAATAAAAGAGAATACAAAATAAAACTCCGTTTTTATCAGAAAAAAGACACAAAATAGAGCCTTTCTTTTTGAATATTCAGAAAAAACAATTACTTTTGCAGCGCTAAGAAGGAGATGCGGCATGCATCAGCCCAGCAAAAAAATAATCAGAGAATGAACAATATATTTAGAATTAAAAAAGAAGAAAGGCTCTTTGCCTTGATTACACTCATCGTTATCATCGCCTTCAATGTGCTGATGATAACCTATCATTTTGATGATTTCGGCAAACCGAAAGCAGGATTCTGGACGCTCTTCACCAAGAACTTTCAGATTTCAGGTTTCGACCCCTACACCTACCTTACCCTCTCGAAGTGGAAGGTGTATTACACGGAGTATCGCCATCCCATGCTCCCTTTCTTCCTCTATCCTTTCTCGCTACTGAACGGCTGGCTGATAGAACTCACCTCCCGCAACTGGGCAACTACTATCGTGGCGGTGATGATGACATTCTTCTCCACCTACTCCACCCTCTTCTTCAGAAGAATCTTCAGAGAGGTGATGCAGCTGAAGGCTATAGACAGCAATGTGCTCACAGCGATGCTTTTTTCCTTTGCCTACGTGCTGCTCGTCACCTTTGTGGATGACCATTTCGGCATGTCGCTTTTCTTCCTGTCGATGACACTTTATCTGGCAGGCAAACAGCAGCAGAAACACCGCAGCATGCCTTGGTGGCAAACAGCCCTGCTCTTTTTCTTCACGGCAGGCATCACGCTGAGCAATGGCGCCAAGACCTTCCTTGCCACCCTCTTTACCAATGGCAAAAAACTCTTCCGCCCGAAATATCTGGCATTGGGCATCATCTTGCCTACCCTTCTGATAGGTGCTGCAGGCATTTACCAGAACAAGGCTTTCATCATTCCGAACCGCCTGGAAGGAGAACGGCTCGTTGCCCAAAAGGCTGCGAAAGACAGTACTTTTAGGGCAAAGATGGAACAGAAACAGAAACACGATAAGGCCATCGCTGGCAAAAATATCCAGAAACGGGGCATGCTTTCATGGGCAGATATGTCTATCTCCCGTTCAGAATCATTGGTTGAAAACGTTTTTGGCGAATCGCTTATCCTGCACAGAGAACATCTTCTGGAAGATATCCACAGCCACCGCCCGATATTCGTGAAATACCAGACACCCGTTCCTTATATCATAGAGGGTATCATCGTGATTCTGCTGTGTATGGGCTTTTGGATGGGAAGAAGATCGGCCTTTCTCTGGCTCACTGCCTCATGGGTGGCATGCGATGCCTTCATTCATCTGGTCATGGGATTCGGACTGAACGAGGTTTATATCATGGCTGCCCATTGGGCGTTCATCATTCCGATCTGTATCGGATATATCATCAGAAACTGTAAGGAGAAATATCTGCCTTATCTTCGTGGAACACTCGCAGTTATCACCATCTTCCTGTTCTTCTATAACAGCACGCTGATATTCCAGTATCTCACAAGATAAAAAAAGAGAACCCGACAAGATAAAAAAGTATCTTAGATTAAAACCATCATGCTGAAAATAAGTATCTTAACCCCTATCTATGGAGTAGAAAAATATATCGAACAGTGCGCCCGGTCACTGTTCGAGCAGTCGTATGCGTCTATCGAATACATCTTTGTAGATGACTGTACCCCCGATAAAAGCATCGGCGTTCTGCAATCGCTTCTGAAAGAATATCCGGGAAGAGCACAACAGGTACGCATCATCCACCACGACAGAAACCGGGGCGTGGGAGCTGCAAGACAGACGGCACTGATGGCGGCTACAGGCGATTATCTTTTATTTGCCGATAGCGATGATATGCTGCCGGAAGATGCAGTTGAGAAGCTGGCAGGAAAAGCAGATAGTAGCCATGCCGACCTGATTGATGGCGGCTACCGGGAGTGGTGCGATGGTAAAGCTGGAATACTCCAGAAACCTTTTGATGTTTCTGACAAGAAACTGCTCAAACTGCTTGTTTGTCAGAACATCATCACCAACCGGCTGTGGGGCAGAATCTATAAGCGTTCGCTCATCATGGAGCACAGGATATTCTTTGAAGAGGGCATCAACTATGCGGAAGATCTTTGCTGGAATGCCCAGTTCATGTTCTACGGCAAAAAGGTGAACATCGATGATGCGGTATATTATTATCGTACCGACAATGAGAATTCCTACAATCACAACATCTCTGAAAAGAATCTCCTGTCATACTTCAAATCAACCCGCCGACTCATCGATTTTTTCGAGCAGAACGATAAGAAGCATCAGTACCTCAGGGCCACAGAGATAGGCATCGTCAATGCCTACCGCTGGGCAGCAAACGCACAGGTAGCCTTCGAAAAGGTGGATCAGGCACTCGGCTACAAGCCTAAGAGCTGCCTCATCCGACTCATCATCAAGCTCATCAAAAAGGGGGTACCTGTCAAGAGGGTGAATCTTATCTACCTCGCTTACAGAAAGCTATACACTCTTCTAATATCTGCACCTTCAGCAGCTTCATGATACAGAAGTAGATGGTGGCTGAAACCAGCAGACGAACCAGCAGCAGGAGATAGATGTTCTGCAGGCTGCGAGTCATGAAATAAGTAACTACCATCGTGGCTGCCGCACAGAGCATGAATGGCAGTATATCCTTTGCCACATCCAGGAACCGCAATCCGGCAACACGCTTCATCATCCACTGCCAGCCCAAAAGCCAGGCGATGATAAACACGGTATAGGCTATCACCATGGTCTGGATGCCATATTGATGACAGAACAACACCAAGGCGAGCAACCCCACTACCTGACCGATGTTGCACCACATATACACATCAGAACGCCCCTTGCTGATGGCAAGATTCTGATAGAGCGTATAAATCGGCATAAAGGCACCGCTCACACAGAGAATCTGCAACAGCGGCACACTGGCTATCCATTTCTCATGAATCGTAATCAGAATGAATTCGCGTGATATCAGGGTCAAACCAAACATCAATGGAAAAGAAAGGAATGCCGTGAAACGGAGCATTTTTCTAAACACCAGCAACTCGCGGTTCTTATCGTTCTGGATAGAAGCCAAGACAGGCTGAGCTATCTGTCCCACCGTATTGGCAACAAACGAATTAGCCTTGGTATCCCAGTTGTATGCCTGACTATAGTTACCCACATCATTAATCGGATAGAACCTGCCGAAGACAAAGGTCAATACATTGTTGCTCACCGTATTGATGATGTTGGTAACCAGGAGTTTCACGCTGAATCCAAACATCTTCCTCACCGGTCCGAAATCGATATGAAAGTTCGGGCGCCATCCCGTATAATAATATCTTCCTATATTCAGCACAAGGATAAAGATAACCTGCTGCCAGGCAAGACTCCAGTAAGCCATGCCGTTGAATGCCAGTACCAGTCCCACGACATTCGAACTGATCAGGGCCATGAAATTAACGATGGTAATCTCCTTGTTCATCATGTTCTTCATCATATATCCGTTCTGGGCGATGCCAAACGAAGAGATGAAGAAACTCAAGAACACGAAGCGCGACAGGGAGGTGAGACAAGGCTGATGGAAGAAATCTGCTATCAGCGGCGCACAGAAAAAGAGCACCACATACATGGTAAGACTCACCAGGACATTAAACCAGAACACCGAGTTATAATCGTTATCGGTGGGTTTTCTGATATTCACCAGTGCCTGGGTAAACCCGCTACTCTGCAGATTGCCCGCTATCAGGGTGAATATGGTGAGGATGCCGATGATACCATAATCGGCTGGCGACAACAAACGCGCCAAGAAGATGCCAAAGAGGATATTGAGTACCTGGGTAGAGCCACTGTTCATCGCTCCCCAGAACAATCCCTTGGCGGTTTTTTCCTTTAATGATTCTGCCATCGTTTCTATCTGATAAATATGGAATATTACTTGTTTTTACTTTTTAGAATGCAAAAGTAGCATAAATAGTTTGAAGTTCAAAACTTTTTGCTTACTTTTGCAGCCGTAAAACAGAAAAAAGTATGGATATCAAGAACATCAAGAAGGAATGGAATGCCACAATACTCGATATATTGAAGGCATTCATCGAAATCTGCAACAAGTATCACCTCAGATATTACTGTTGTGCCGGCACCGCCATCGGAGCCGCCCGTCACCACGGAATGATTCCCTGGGACGATGACATCGACGTGCTGATGCCACGCCCCGACTACGACCGTCTGCTCGAAATCGCCAAACACGAAGACTTTGGCAAATACGAGGTAGTAACTCCCTACAACAACGAGTCATACCCTCTGTATTTCTCCAAACTCGTGAATCGCGAAACCACCCTTATCGAGGAGAAGGAGCGTCCCTGCATCATCGGTCTTTACGTAGATATTTTCCCTCTTGATGCCACCGACGATGACCTGGAAACGGCAAAGGCGCTGTATCGCAAATACTCTAAGACCATCAACCGTCTGAATGCCGTAACCACCCACAATACTTTCTTTGAGTACATCTCCCTGCTCCTGCACAAGGAAACCTGGGGCCGCTTTGCCATCAAGACGATCGCCTTCTTCTGCCGCAACAAGATGCGCCACCGCCTCATCCAGCAGATGGACGAGATGAGTCACCGGTATGACTTCGATAAGGCGAAGAACGTACTGGTGAATACAGGTTCCTACCACTATAAGGAGATTTTCCCGAAGGAATGGCTCGGCAAGGGCAAGGAATTCCCGTTCGAGGATACCACCGTCTTGCTGCCGGAGCAGGCTGATACCTATCTGCGCCACTTCTTTGGCGACTATATGAAGTTTCCACCCGTAGAACAGAGAGTAGAGAAACACCTTCGCTACTATCTGAACATGGAAAAGCGGGAAACATGGGATGAGATTAAAAGAAAGCTTTAGCCTTCCCTCACTTCCTGCAAGGTATGTCCGAAACCTTCTTCTACATCAAAGAGCGGTTTCCAGCCTAAAGCCTTGAGTTTATCCGTACTGAAGGTTGCCTTGGTGATAGGCGTGGTATTGCCCTGCTGCGCATCCGCCTCAGGAATATCAAACACCACCTTTCTATCCGCTTTCCGGGCTATCAGCTCTGCCAGTTGGCGGATGGAGATATTCGATTCTGAATGAGCCACATTATAGGCATTTGCCCTCTCGCCATCCAGCAGGAGGCGCAAGATGGCATGGGCGGCATCTACCACATAAAGCCAGGAGCGGAAAGCCTCACCCTTACTCTTCAGGACGATATCCTCACCCTTCAGAACATTGCGGATAAACTGGGCATACACCCTATTGTCACTCTCCGTAAAGCCCGGACCGTAGGTATGACTCAGTCTGGCTATCACCACATCGGCATCATACTCTGCTCCGTATGCCATGCAGAGCGTTTCGGCAGCACGTTTGGAAGATGGATAGCAGGCACGCACCGATGCACAATCCACATAGCCGCTGCTCTTCTCGGTAAATTCAGAGCCATCGCCCTCACCATAGATTTCGCCCGAAGAGATATAAACCATGCGCTTCATGCGGTGACCCAATCCATATTCTATCAGGTTTGACACACCGTTGATATTCGCCTTCATCACCTCTACAGGATGCTGACTGAAGAAGTTAGGACTCGCATTGCTGGCTGCATCGATGATGTAATCTGCGCCCTCAGCCAACTCATTATAGACTGGTTCCCCTATCATCCTGTCCATGCTCTTGATGACAGGCTGGGTAACGTCTATCTCTGCAAAGAAGAAAGATTCATCCTCCCAATAGGCAGCAAACTTCTGTCGGGCACGTTCCTTGTTTCTTCCGGCTGCTATCACCTTGTAGCACCGGGCAGGATTCTGCATCAGCACATCAACCACACAGCCTCCTACCAATCCTGTAGCACCAGCCACAAGAATGGTCTTGCCATGCAGACGCTCCAATTCCAAACCTTCCCGGAAAAGGCGCGCAATATCTTCCTTATATGGTGAATTTCCTATCATAACATGTTTATTTTAACCAAGCCTCAGGCTGAACCTTCATCAGTGCCTTCAGTATCTCCAGATCCTCAACGGTGGTTATCTTGATGTTCTTCTCTGAACCAGGCACGATATGCATCTGTCTGCCTCCCAGTTCTGCCATCAGGGTACAGGATGCCACCGAATTGGTGATGCCCTTCTCCTTAGCCTCTTCGTGGGCTGCTATCAGATTGCCCAAACGGAAGGTCTGGGGTGTCTGGGTACGGATCAGTTTGTCGCGCGGAATACTGGTGTTGGTCGTAAAACCATCTTCGCTCTCCAGGATAGCCTCTCTACATTTGATACCCGTAATGGCATAGCCATACTTCTGGCAGATGGCGATATTGGACGAGATGATGTCTTGCGACAAGAGTGGGCGCACGGCATCATGCACCAGCACCAGGTCGTCATCACCGCATCCCACCTCTTTCAAGCCATAGATACCATTGTGGATTGACTCCTGACCATTGCTTCCGCCAGGGAATATCCATTTCAGCTTGGTAATGCAGAACTGGTTGGCATACGACTGCAGTACCGTTTCCCAACCTGCCAGACATACCACAGCAATACCCTGAATATCAGGATGCTTCTGAAAAGCCATCATCGTATGGATGATGATAGGACAGTTGTCTACATGCATAAACTGCTTTGGGATGTCCTGTCCCATTCTATTGCCAGAACCTCCGGCTATGATCAATGCATAGTTCATATTCTCTATCTTTAAATTGATTATTTCTGAATGATTCTCCCCGGATTCCCTACCACGGTAGCCCCGTCGGGAATATCCTGGAATACCACAGCACCGGCGCCTATCGTCACGTGATTGCCGATATGGATGCCGCCGAATACCGTGGCGCCGGTATAAATCTTCACGTCATTTCCGATGGTAGGTCTGCCGCCCTTGCCGTTGCCCAGCGTCACCATCTGCAGACAGTAGAAGTCATCACCTATGCTTTCTGCGTTGAGATAGGTGGCATAGCTGTGCTCCAGATGCGCACCCTTCCCGATATGCGGACACCAGATGGTCATCGTACGCTCAGGAGGCAACAGCCAGCTGATGAAAACCGAACGGTATTCGCCCATGCGGTAATAAAACAGATTGCGGAAACTCCTTTCGCGGGTGCATGCCTTAATCAGGTTGAGCACCGTAGGCTTCCTGTCCTGCACCTTCAGCAGGTCGGCATCTATCTCCTTCTTATGGAGCAGATACAAAGCGATATGCGGCAACATGCGCACCGCCGAAGCTGACAATATGATGGTTTGTACTATCGGATTCATGACTCTAAATCTTGTTTTAACATGGTTGCAAAGATACAAAAAATAAAGCAACTAGCATGCTTTTATCCGAAAACAATTGCTCTTTTCACTAAAAATAAGATAATAGAACAGGGTTTGTAGATTTTTAGTCGGTTTTATTGCTAAATAATGTGAATTAAATAGCTTTCCATACAACTTTTCCGTACCTTTGCACAAAGTTATATATAACGATATTATAGAAGAGGATAAAACAGAACATTATGAAGAGGATATTGATTGTAGAAGACGATTTGGCATTCGGAACAATGATACAGACTTGGCTCAAAAAGAAAGGATTCGATGTAGAAAGGGTAACATCCGTAGGCGCTGCCATCAAAGCGATGGGAGCCGGCGATGCATTCCATCTGGTTCTTTCCGACCTGCGCCTGCCCGACCATGACGGACTGGTATTGCTCCAGCATATCAGAAAGTCCGATGCCCACCTGCCTTTTATCGTAATGACTAGCTATGCAGAGGTTCAGAATGCTGTATGTGCCATGAAATCGGGTGCTACCGATTACGTGGCTAAACCCTTCCATCCCGAAATCCTCTTAGAGAAAATCCGTGAGGCTATCCAGTCGGCTGCTTCTGCGGTTTCAACCCCTCAGCGTGCGGAATCTGCCGCCATGCAGGATGCGCCCCAAGAAGAGCAGCAGGGCGCTACGGAGGTTCCTAGATATATAAAAGGTGAAAGCGAGGCTTCCAAACAGCTCTACGAGTTCGTTTCGCTCGTTGCCCCAACCCCGATGTCAGTGCTCATTCTCGGAGCCAGCGGCACCGGAAAGGAATATGTGGCGCGCAGCATCCACGAACAGAGTCTGCGCAAGGACAAACCTTTCTATGCCATCGACTGCGGCGCCATTCCTAAGGAGGTGGCAGCATCTGAATTCTTCGGATATAAGAAGGGTGCCTTTACCGGAGCCGAACAGGATAAGAAGGGTGCCTTCGAGATAGCTAACGGCGGAACGGTTTTCCTCGATGAGATGGGAAACCTCAACTACGAAGTACAGGTGCAGCTCCTCAGAGCCTTGCAGGAGAGGAAAATCCGTCCGCTGGGCAGCACGCAGGAGATTGATGTGGATATCCGACTCATCTGTGCCACCAACGAGAATCTGGCGCAGGCGGTAGCCGAAGGCAAGTTCAGAGAGGACCTCTATCACCGCATCAACGAGTTTACCATCTACATGCCTGCCCTCAAGGACAGAGGTGCCGATATCTTCCTCTTTGCCAACCTCTTTATCAAGCACGCCAACCAGGAACTGGGCAAGAATGTGCTCGGAATGGATGTCAAAGCCTCCGAAATCATTGCCTCATACGACTGGCCAGGCAACCTGCGCGAACTGAACAATGTGATGAAGCGCGCCACCCTGCTCACCCGTGGCAAGTATATCGGTGCCCAGGAACTGGAGAAGACGATGGCACAAACCTCCACAGCCCGACCGCTCAATATGCAGCTGCACAGCGAACAGTCGGAACAGGAAAGCATCGCCGCTGCCCTGAGAGCCACCCACGGCAACAAGAGCAAGGCAGCCCAACTGCTTGCCATCGACCGCAAGACACTCTACAACAAAATGAAGAAATACGGCATGGAGTAAAACATGCCACACCCCGATTCCCCAATATATTCCACACTATATTGGGGAATTTTTCTACACCTTTTCCCCACTTTCCCCACATCCCGTTTCTGGCACAAAACACCATCAACCCTGATTATCAGATACTTAACCAAATCAATCGATTTTTGGCACGCCTATTGTGATATTATTTAGCGAACTCGCAAATGAGTTTCAACAAGAGAATTAATAAACAAAATAATATTCACAATTAAAAAACAAAAGAATTATGAAAAAGTTAGTATTTGCAGTTATCGCAGCAGTAGCAATGGTATCAGTTAGCAATGTATTTGCAGGTAACAGAATGGTAAGCGTTGCAGGTTCAGAACCAGTAGACACAGTAGCTCCAGCCGACACAACAGCAACACCTGTTGAGACTCCAGCAGCAACAGTGGATTCAACCGTAGCAAAGTAAATCCACCTTCAGAAAATAGTAATTACGCGTCGCTTTCAATGAAACAGGAGATAGATGACCAGATTTTGGCATTTATCTCCTGTTTTCGTTGGTTTATATCGCATTTTTGATTAACTTTGCACGCAAATAGCAAAAAGACTCAAAACATTAAAAGATAAGAAGATGCAGCAAACAAACGTTCCTTTCAAGGTAGCCCTGGGTTACATCATCGTCGCCATCGTACTGATTCTGGCGATAGGGCTGGTATATCGCAACACCACAACCGTGCTCGCTATCAACCAGGCAACCCGCGACTATATCGAAAAGCGACAGGCAGCCGACAGCACCATGTCCAACCTGCTCAAGGAGGAACAGACCAATCTGCAGCAGCTTACCCGCGCCATGCAGGGCAAGTCATCCCACAACTATCTGCATGAGAAGATGAACAGCCTCAACAGTGGCGAAGATTCCGTTGTCGTGCATTCCAAGGCACCCAAGACTCATGTGGCAAAGAACACCACCGTAGAGGTGATGAAAACCCGCAAGGGCTTCTTCCGCCGCCTTGCCGATGCCTTCAAGAAGGAACATGCCGAAACGCTCAGCATCAGACGCGACAGCAACCAGGCTGTCACCGATACCCTCTCTACCCCGGTCAACTTAGCCGGAAACGTAGCCGATATCCTGGAACAGATTGACCGCAAGGAGAAGCAGTCTACGCGCGATAACCACGATGCCATCAACCGCGAGGTGAGAGACCTGCAGATAACCAATGCCCGCCTCGCCCTGCGCTCCTCCCAGCAGCTCAACGATATCCACCAGCGCGAACGTCAGGCGATGCAGCAGGCTATCAACCAGGCGATGCAGGCGCGCCAGAATCTGCTCTGGCAGATAGGTCTGCTTGCCATCGTAGCCATCACAGCCGCCGTCATCCTCGTCTATTACATCTACCGCGATACGCAGAAGGAACGCATCTACCGCGAGAATCTCGAAGAGGCTAACGAGGAAATCAGGCGCATCATGAACCAGCGCGAACGCCTGCTCCTCACCATCACCCACGACATCAAGGCTCCGGCTGCCAGCATCTCGGGCTTCATCGACCTGATGAAGGATTATATCGACACCCCGCAAGGCATCTCCTGTCTCAACAGCATCAAGGGTTCTGCCACCCATCTCTCCCAGCTCGTTGCCGCCCTGCTCGATTATCACCAGTTGGAAAACGGACTGATGAAGCTGAACCCGGTAGATTTCTCGCCTGCCGACATGTTCCGCCAGTGTGCCGGAGAGATGCAGATCCTGAGCCAGGAGAAGGGACTGGAACTGCATCTGGAGCTCGATGGCATCAGCAGTCCGCAGACCTACTACCGTGCCGATGCCTTCCGTATCCGTCAGATACTCAACAACCTGGTGAGCAATGCCATCAAGTATACTGATAAGGGCAGCGTCACCATCCAGGCAGCCATCAGTCCCCAGCACCTCCTCACCTTCTCGGTAAGGGATACTGGCAAGGGCATGACCACCGAAGAGCGCCAGAAGGTATTCCAGGCGTTCACCCGTCTGAAGAGTGCCCAGGGCATCGAGGGCACCGGTCTCGGACTGAACATCACCCAGGAACTGGTCAATCTGCTTCAGGGCACCCTGCGTCTGGAATCCGTCAAGGACAAGGGCAGCACCTTCACCGTCACCATTCCGCTTGCCTTAGGCACCGCTCCTGCTGCAGAAGAGGCAGAAGAACAGAAGCCGCTCACCCCAACCAAGCCCCATTTCGAAAATCACAAGATACTGCTGCTCGATGACGACCCGTTACAGCTCCGTCTGCTTCAGGAGATGCTGAAGAAGCTGATAGGCGACAGTTGGCAAGTCTTTGCCTGTCTGCATGTAGCCGAGGCGCTCACCGTGCTCCACAACGAGCATCCTGCGCTGATGATGATGGATATCGAAATGCCCGAGATGAACGGCATCAGGATGATTCAGCACATCAACCACAGCCACATGAAGGTAGTAGCGATGACTGCCCACGATGCCAGCATCATCAGAGAGTTGAAAGAAGCCGGTTTCGACGATTGCCTTTTCAAGCCGTTCAGCACAGAGAAGCTGAGAGAAATCCTCGGATTAGAGGATGCAGCATCAGAAACAGAGGAAATAGCAGAGGAAACAAGGGATACTGCATCAGCAGAGGATATTACAGAGAAAACCAATAAGAAATCCCGCTTTGCAGCCCTCCTGACCTTTGCAGAAGGCGATCCGGAGGCAGAAGCCGAGATACTCAGCACCGTCAAGCAGGAGTTGTCATCCCATCTCCAGAACCTCCAGCAGGCAACAGAAGGCGAGTTATCAATAGAAGCCATCGGCAAGACAGCCCACAAGCTCCTCCCTATCGCCACGATGATAGAGATGGAGACCCGACAGCACATCGCCGCCCTCGCTCCCGAGCATATCAGCGATCTGTCAGAATCTCAGATAAGAGCCTACACCCAGGCCGTCATCGCCGACCTGAAGGCTCTCCTCTAGCTATCAGCTATTGTATCTCTTCCATCGACAGTCCTGTTATTTCCAAGACTGTCGATGCATCCATCCCCTTTGCCAGCATATTCCTGGCAATCTCAAGGCTACGCTGGTTCATGCCTTCTTCTCTGCCTTTCTGGTATCTGTCATCTAGGAGGGTTCTTTCAACACTTACCGAATCCCAGAACTTGTCGTAGGCTCTGAGTTCGGCATCTGTAAAGCCGGAAATCTCCAGCTCCTCTACGGCTTTTCCAATCTCTGGGTCATTTAGCAGGTCGGAAGGAATATCCTTCGTATTGGAATTGATTTCCGTAAGGAAACGAAGCCACAAGACCATCATGCGCTTGTCGGCAATGGAATGAGGAGTGAACTTCGGGAGTTCAATGAAGGTGAAATGCAAGCCTTCAATGACCTTATTACTGTCCTTGTCATGCACGATGCGGTAATTATGGATGAAATCTGGAGTATCATGCACAAAGATATCATTCACAAGATTCAGGGAATATACGGGTTGCAGTTCGCTGTATTTGCCTCCCTTTTTAGCCTGACTCACATAGAGTTTGGATGCATTGAACAGTACTCGCTGCTGGAATGCGTCAGACCATTCCATCTGCATTTCCACGCAGAACTTCCTGCCTCTGACATCCGTGCAGAGTACATCCACTATGGTGTTCTTGCCCCCTTCGAGCTGGGGCACAAGTTCTGTAGGCAGATACTTGATTTCGCGTATCTGCTCCTCGTCGCTGAGTGGCAGGAGGGCGTTCAGAAGACTGATCAGTCTTTTAGGATGATTGCCGAATATCTTCTTGAACGTGAGGTCTGCCTTAGGATCTAAGTACATCATAACCATCTGTTTTAAAATTCTATAGCGCAAAGTTACGACTTTATTTTCATTCGCACAAGAGTTTTAGACATTTTTTCAGGCAAAATGAGCTGAAATGTTGAAAAAAAAATCTTTTTCCTCCCGTATTACGTATAGTGTAAAAGATGTAAATGTATATATATAATATACTTGGTATAGTGTAGGGTAGAAAAAATATACACCTAACTGTCTGATATTCAGTATCTTGCATTTTTAAGATTCTCCCTGGTAGTGATTCGGGCATATTCTGAAGAACCATGATTCTCCCTGATAGTAGCTATTATTAGCTCTGATGGTAACAGTAAAAAGCTAATTCTCCCTGATAGTGATTGAGCACTCAAATGAGGTAAACAAACGATATACTTCCGTTTACCAACTGAAGCGGCTGCGTCGGGTTACAGATATGGCTGCGTTGGGTTAAGGATTCGACTGCATCGGGTTGCAGATATGGCTGCATCGGGTTAAGGATATGGCTGCATCGGGTTAAGGATATGGCTGAACTGGGTTACACAGACGGCTGGACTCACTGATTGAGCCACTTGACTTAGTTGATCGAGCCACTTGACTTAACTGATTGAACTACTTGAGTTAGCTGATTGAACCGTATCAGTACTTTTCTGCATGAACTTGCGTGCAAAAGAACAGTTAATGAAGAGGACTTTTCATCAATGAAACTCAAAGCTTGTTTAACAAATTGAGAGTGCGTCATAAGTCACATCCAATACGCCCTGGGCTAGGAGCTTTTGGGCCTTCAGCCCGTCCTCGGCTGCAATTATCTAGACTTACGACACACTTCCCCCACTTTTATCTATATTTTTCATACTCCAAAAACAAGCTAGACGTAAGAAAAATATCATTTCCCCATAGGCGTTAGAAAAAGCCAGAACGCCAAACGGAATTTTCTTCTTTTTACCTTTTAAAGCCTCTTCTTACTTTTTTACCTTTTTACTTTTCTATCTCTTTACAGCCCCTCTTATCACGAACCAGGCATGAACTGCAAGGGTGGGAAGAAGGCCGTAATGGGTGCGCATCACCTGGAAACGCTCCTTCAGGGAGGCTTTGTGGTTCTGCGTGGTCATGCCGCCATCCAGAAAATGGGTGAGGACGGCATGGACGTTGCGCAACGGCAACTTGCGGCGAGATGACTCCCGCATGATGCGGATGCACCAGTCTACATCTGCCGAATAACGGTAGTGCAGATCGTAATGAATCTCACGGGCTATGTCTGTGCGGGCATAGAATGACTGGTGACATACCAGCATGCCCCAGATGAACGAACGCCACGTGAGCTTCTTGGGTGGAGCCAGGCGGCGATGACGCAGGAAATGGCCCATCTCGTCCACGATATCGGTATCCCCGTAAAGTACGCCGGGCAGTAATTCGCCTTCGCCTACACAGCCTTCTACATATTCCAGCGTATCGGCTGTAGGAAAGGTGTCACCGGCATTCATGAACACCAGGTAATCGCCCGTAGCTCGGTCGATGCTCTTGTTCATGGCATCATAAAGTCCCTTGTCGGGTTCTGATATCACCACGATTTCGTGCGAGCTCTCGCCTACTGCATTGCGATGCTGATATGCCTTCACCAGCTGGAGGGTACGGTCGCGGGAACCGCCATCCATGATGATGTGCTCGATGTTACAGTAGGTCTGGCGCTGCACGCTGTCGAGGGTACGCTGCAACTCCTTCTCGGCATTATATGTACAGGTTACGACGGTGAACTTAATCATAACTTATAGTTTTTGTAGGCCATCGCCTCGTTATAAACTTCAATATATTTCAATGCTACGGCATGCTGCGAATAGTTCTGTGCTACCTTCTGCAGACATGCCTGCTTCAGAGCCGCCCTGTCGGCCTCTTCGAGTACCCAGTGGATGCCACTCGCCAGGTCTTCGGTATCGCGATAGTTAGCTACGTAGCCGTTCTGCTGATGGTCTATCATCTCCGGTATACCTCCTACCCTGAAACCGATGCTCGGCACGCCGCACGCCATCGACTCCATGATGGTGTTAGGGAGGTTATCTTCGAGCGATGGCAGCACGAAGGCATCTGCCGAATTGTAGATTGCCACAATCTGCTTCTCATCGCTGACATAGCCGAGCGAATAGGACGGCAGGGTGAGGTTTACTTCCTCGGAATGGCCGCCCAGGATGGCGATGGCGGTATTCTCCTTCATCTCGGGATAGCGCGCTACCAGCCGGTCGATGGCTTCGATGAAATAACGCATGCCCTTGCGCCCGTCGGTTACGCGCTGGGATACGAAGAGGATGATATGCTTGTCGACTGGCAGACCGGCACGCAGACGCGCCTCTGCCTGATTCTGCGGACAGAACACGTGGGTATCTATCGGATTCGGGATGTTGGTGATGCGCTGACCTACGAAGAGACCGCTGCCCTTAGCCTGCCGTTCGAGCCAACGGCTACAGGTGACGAAGGAGATGGCGCCGCGATGGTAGAGTTCCTTCTTGCGGCGGAATATCTTTGCTGAGAGGTCGTTCTTGCTGCCTTTATTGGGGAGAAGCGGACAGTTGCCGCAGGCGGAGGCATAGCGGTTGCAGCCACGGGCATAATGGCAGATGCCGGTAGCTGGCCAGAGATCGTGCATGGTCCATACCACCGGTTTGCCGCTGCGGATTATCTTGCGGATGTTCTTGAGTGAGAGCATGCCCTGGTTAATCCAGGAGAGATGGATGACATCTGCCTCCTGAAACTCGCGGAGCCTGGTGATATCGGTGCCCGATGTTGCCATGTCTACCTCCCAGAGGCGCTGACGGGAGAAATGGAGATGCCAGAATACGCACCAGCGCTCCCACAGGAAGTTCCACTGCAACCTGAGCGAACGGGGCAGACTGACCACAGTGATGTCTTCTGTCTCCTTGTCGCGTACCAACATCTTTGCCTTAACGCCATTGTTGTTAAGGGCATCCATCAGGCGGTTGGCTGCTACTGCCGCTCCGCCTGTCTTTTCACTTGTATTTACTATGAGTACTCTCATCTGCGTATATTTTTGATACCGCAAAAAGCTGCGTATATTGATTGATACTGCAAAGATAGCACAAATCGGAGACAAAACAAAATAAAAAGGCATGTTTTTTTCGAGGAAATCGGAAAAGAGGAAACGGAAGGGGGAGAAAGGGGCATAAAAAAACATACCACAACTCTCAACGAGCTGTGGCATGCAATATGTTTAACTTAAAAAATCTAATCAAAATAGTCTCACGACTTTCTCAATTATCGGTTAAACAATCTACCTTAAAACCTAATAACTAAAAACCTAAATCTATTACTACTAACCTAAACAATCTATTAACCTTTTGACGCTGCAAAATTACTACTATTTCGGCTATTCACCAAATATTCAGCCAAGAAAGTGTGACGTTTTTGCATTTTTTTGATATATATCAAGCAAAAACGAACAAAAAAAACGGAAATTAACAACTTCCTGACACTTTTCCTACATTTTGCAGAATATAAAGCTTTTGCCCTTACAGGGCGCCTTGCTGATTGCTATTATACCCAGGGCGATGCCCTGGGCTAGGAGCTTCTGCCCTTTCAGGGCGTGCTGATTGCGTACTATCCTTTCTGGATAAGAACGGTGGCATAGGCGGAGATGCCCTCCATTCTGCCTGTGAATCCGAGTTTCTCGGTGGTTGTTGCCTTGATGGATATCTGGTCTTCGTCTACCCCCATTACCTCTGTCAGACAGGCTTTCATGGCTGGCACATGCGGGTTGAGTTTAGGGCGTTCGGCACAGACTGTGGCATCGATATTGCCCAGTGTATAGCCCTTGGTAGCTATCAGTTCCATCGTTTTGCGGAGCAGTATCTTAGAATCCACATTCAGTGTCTCTGCTGCCGTATCCGGGAAATGATATCCGATATCACGCATGTTGGCGGCGCCCAGCAGGGCATCGCAAATGGCATGTATCAGTACATCGGCATCGCTGTGGCCCAGCAATCCCAGTTCATAATCTATCTTGATTCCTCCCAGCCACAAGTCGCGGTCAGCCACCAGCTTGTGGACATCATATCCAAATCCTACACGTATATTCATAGCTTTAAATTTATATTATAGTGTTGAATGTTGAATTAGGCTAGCGCCCTTGAGTCCGTTAGGCAAAAATTCAACATTCAACATTCAACACTATTCATTCAACATTCAACACTCAACATTATCTCTTAAACAGGTCCTTCAGTCCATCCATATCAAACGACAGGGTGAAGCGGAGGGTCTGGTCGAGCGGGTTACTCTTGGCGGTAGCCACCACATAGGCAGCATCGAGCGAGAAGACATTCATCTTGAAACCGGCACCTACGGTGAAGTACTTGCGGTTACCCTTGCTCTGACTCTCGTGATGATAACCGGCACGGAGCGCAAACTTATCATTGTATACATACTCGGCACCCAGACCATAGTTGATTTCCTCCAGCTCTTCCTTGAAACCGCCAGGGGCATCGCTGAAACTCTTGAAGATACCGCTGATGCCCGAAATATCATCATACTCACGATGCACACGGTCTTCATATTCTGAATTGTCCTCACCCTCTTCCTGCTTCGGAACGGTAGGCACCAGATACTTGTTGGCATCGGCTGCCAGGGTGATGCGGTTGTACTCATCGATAGGAATCATCAGCGAAGCACCCAGACGCATGTTGGCTGGCAGGAACTCGCCATACTCCTTACCACTGAAAGTAATCTTACTACCGATGTTAGAAATATTCAAGCCCAAACCCAACTGGCATTCGCGCTGGCCGATGACCACATAGTTCTGGTAATAGGCAGCGATATCGGCTGCGAAAGCGGAGGCTGGCGAATTATCTTCGGTATAATCGAAGCGCATATCGGAATAGATCCAGCGGATGGCGGCAGCAAGAGAGAACTTCTCGCTGAGCATCAGAGAATAAGCCACATCGACCGACATCTCGTAAGGATTGATGGTCATACCCGTGCCACTCTCGGCACCCTCTTTGCTGGTAAACACTTCACCCATATTGAAATAGCGGAGCGATGCAGATACGGCGCTGTAATCACCAATGCGGTAATAGCCAGAGAGATAGGCAAGATTCATATCATTGACCAGCGAGCGCAGCCAAGGAGTGAAGCTGAGCGACACACCGGCACGCGAAATGGTGAAAGGATATTTTGCCGGATTCCAGTACTGGGAGTTGACATCAGGGTCGGTAGCCGCACCGATGTCTCCCAAGCCGCCACCACGGGCATCAGGAGCTATGGTTTGCGAAATGACTGCATAGTTCACAGGATTGAAGAGATCTTTCTTATCCTGCGCCTTCACTTCTGATGCCATCAGAGCGAGACATCCCAAGATGAATATCTTATAGATTTTTTTCATTCCCATTGTAAATATATTTTTATTTGATAATGATGAGTTTCTTGACTTTTGAGGTATAGCTGCTGCCATCGCTCGCCACCTTGACGCGATAGAGATATACGCCGGTGCCCAGAGGGGTGCCGCTATCGGAGGTGAGGTCCCAGCTTACGGTATAGCTGCCCGAGGTAGGTACACCGCTTTCGGAATGGCGCCAGTGCTGTCTGCCCGATGAATCGAACACTTCTACCACCACGTCCATATCGCTCTCTGTGCGGTCGTGGCTGATGATGAAGGTGGTGGAGGTCTTAGCCGGATTGGCGGTTACTCCCACATCGAAGAGCGCCGGACTCAGTGCCTTCACCACATTGAAGCGGAGCTTCACCGTAGAACTGTTGTTCTGGATATCCCAGGCACGGAAGGTGAGTTCGTGCTTGCCCGGTTCCAGTTGCGGTATGCTGTAATAGGTAGAACCGCTGGTATAGGTTCCGAAATCGTAGATGAAATTGCTGTTCAGCACGTAGGTCTTCGACATATCGCCATCTATCACCAACTGCAGGTCGTGACCGATACCGCTTCCGGCAGCATTGATTCCGTCCTTATCGGTTATCTTTGCCACAAAGAACGGGGTGGTGTTGACATTGCCGCCATCTACGAAAGAAGGCGAATTGAGATAGCAGTAGATGGAAGGACCGATGGAATCGTTCTTCTGCTCCTCGCTCTCGCCTACTGTAAACTGCTCGCTGGAGCCGTGGGCGGAGAGGGTCTTGGCGGTATTCACCGCATAAAGGTTGACCAGACCGCTTTGGTTGGAATAATTGATATCCAGCGGAACGGCAAAGGAGAAGGTAAACTTGCCGCCTCTTACGCTATCGGTGCCCTGATACAGGGTCTTGGTTCTGTCTTTGTATTCGAAAGCCTTCTCAGCGCCATCCTTGCCGGTATCGTTCAGGCGACAGGTAACCGTTTCCTTGGAATCTCTTACGGTAGCGGTGATGACGCCCCGGAAGTCGTCTGCTCCCTCGATATGACCTGCCATGCGAGCGATAGAGCCTGCCTTCAGCATCGGCAGGGTTGCGGCTCCGGCAACAGGAATGCCATTGATGGAATCTACCACAATCTGATGCATAGGCAGATTGAGTGCAAGAGCAGGGTCGCCCAGAAGGGAATAATGGAGATGGTTCACCGTGACATCGGAGCCGGAAGTTGGTCCGTTGCCGCTCACCAGGTCGTTCTGCGCCAGTCGGTGCGCCTCGCCTATCGTAATAGGCTTACCGTCTACCAGACTGAGCACTCTGTGGATGAAGGCACGGTTGATATGTCTGTTATACTGGGCGTAAACGGTACGGGTGGTGCCATAGAAAGCTACTGCGCCGCCTTTATCGTTGAGCAGCGCATATTCGCCGATGTTGGCTTCGAGCCCGTCGAACGGCATGATATCGCAGGAGGCGGTTACCCAGAGCGGCAGGTTGGTATTGCGGAAATCGGCAAAATCGGTGAGTTTCAGAACAGATTCGTGCGACATCTGTGTAGGATCGCCATGTCCGGCATAATCCATGATGAGGGCTCCCGCAGCCTGCTGCTGTTTGATAATCCGCGTTGCTTCGGGATAGGTATTGCCCGAAGAGGAGGTTTCGCGGGTATAGGCATCCCACATCACTTTCTTGACGAGATAGGCGGGATAGGTGGTGAGCACATCATTTGCCACATCATCGGCATCCTGCATGTGGAGGTTTCCGTTTCCGTCATCGCCCATAAACATCAGGGTGTTCTGCCAGGCACCTACATTGGCATTCTGAGCATAACTGATGGTCTTGTCTACCAGCACCTGGGCTTCGTCTGCATAAGTTACCGGGAAGCGGCCTACGGCTACATCCTGCAGCTCACGGTTAGGATACAGTCCGGCTCCCTCGCCGAGCATGCCGAACCAGCTGTCGCTGACGAAGCAGGAAACGGCACTGAAGGAGCTTTCACTCTCAAAGCACAGCAGATAATCGTCTGGATTCAGGGTTCTGCAACCGGAGGTAAGCATGCGGTTATCCCATACGCAGTCGCCGAAGAGCAGGAGATATTTCGGCATATCTGCCTCGCTCTGCGCCTTATCAGAAAGCATGCGCAGGTAGCGGCGGTAGGCGTTGGCATCGGGGGTACCGCTAGAAAATTCGTTATAGAGTTCATCGGCAGGCACGATGGTAACGCGCAGTCCGTCGTGCTGTTCATGAAATTTTTTCAGCCGCTGTGCCTGTTTCAGCAGTTTCTGTGAAGTCGGGATGATGATGACCATATCGGCTGCTCCATCGGCATGATGATTCTGGTTGGTGATGCCGTAGACATACTGGGCAGCCGGAATCTTTCCACCGGCGGCCAGGTTCGCAGCGGTAAAGGCACAGCTTCCAGGCTCTGCCCACGTTACGGAGATATAATCGAGGCGGATGGAAGCACCTGACAAGACCTTGATAGAGATGGTATCCTTATCCTGGAAATCGGAAATGGGATAAGTGGCAACCTTCTCTGTAGCCTTGAGGTAAGATATATCCTCCGTCGGATTGTCATCCTTGAGAGAAAGGGTGATTTTGCCCAAAGCCTTGCCATTCTTCAGTATCTGAGCCACGCTGTTTGTGGTGGTAGTCAGGGCTACGGAGAGTTTACCTGCCGCAGAACCGGTGGTATTCGTGATTACCACTTTCTTTTCATCGCCCACCTTCAGTTCTTCTGCATCGAAGAGGTTTCTGCCGCCATGATAATAGCTGAAACCATCTGACTCGTAGAGGGAATGATAATCGTATGGCTGCGGATAATGGGAAGAGACAAAGGTGGCTGAATCCTGCACCAGTGGCTCTCCATCGGTCTGGGTAATAAAATAGTAGCCGTAATCGGAATAAGGATTACGGATGCGCTGGAGGGCGGTTTCTGACTTCCAGGATACCGGTCCCTCGGCATAGAAATAATGCTTGCCGCCAACGATGCACTGGGGAACTTCCTGCAAATCGTCGGTAGCCTGCAGTTCGCTCGCCAGAAGGGCTTCGTTCTGCAGATTGCCGCCATAGCCGTAAATCTTCACCTTGCTGATATCGGAGAAACCTGCCTGGCGCACTACCTGTTCGGTAAGCTGATGGAAACCGGTTTCGCTGACTCTGATCTTCGCCCATCTGCCTGAGGCTAGGACGGAATGGGAGGCATAGAGGGAAGAGGCTGAGCGCAAAGCATCAGAAGAAGTGAAGGCTGATACTTTGCCCTTAGCCAACAGAGAACCTCGACTGGAACGCTCGGAGCGCTTCAGAGGACGGGCATCTACCTGGAGCATGAAGCTGACCAGCAGCTGATGGCGGTTATTGCGGAATACGACAGGACTGAAATCTATCTGGAGTACGCCCTGCTTACGGCATTCGGTAACCCGCTGCTGTGGAAATACCTGCTCAGGAGGAACTGCACCCGACAGGCGGTTGTAATTGGCGATGTCGGAGGCAGTCATGTCGATATACTCGCCATATTTCAGGCTGACGGTATATACGGAGTCACGATATGCACCGGTCAAAGGAATGGAATACACGAAACGGGGCAACACGGAATCTACTCTGACTTCTGAAGAGGTCAGATTGAAGAATCGCTGTGCCTGAGCAGGAGCCACCAGCATGAGCAGGCATGCCAACAGCATGTATTTCCAAACCTTTGTTGTGTTCATATCAATATATTACTTGCAATATCGTTTATTTACAGTGAAAATCGAGCACCTTCCTGTCTTCGAGATAGCCTACGAGATGGTCGTCGATGTTGACAGGACCGCAGCCTGTAGGACATCCGGTATAGAGCAGGTCGCCCGTCTTGAGCGTGAAGTACTGGCTGATGTAGGAGATGATTTCATCTACCTTGTAGAGCATATCGCTCGTGCAGCCTTCCTGTACGGTCTTGTCATTGAGATCGAGGCGGAAGTGCAGTGCCTGGATATCACGGAACTTCTGAATGTCGACCCATTCGCCGATAACGGCAGAACCGTCGAATCCCTTGGCGAGTTCCCAAGGTTGGCCAGCCTCGCGCAGTTTCTTCTGCATCTCGCGTGCCGTAAAATCGATACCTACGGTTACTGCATCGTAATAGCGGTGGGCGAAACGCTGCGGAATGGTCTTTCCCAACTTGGATATTCTGACCACCACTTCGGTTTCATACTCTATTCTTCCCAGATGATCAGGGATGAAGAAAGGCTTGCCGTTATTGAGCAAAGCAGAATCTGCCTTGGTGAAAATGACAGGACGCTCTGGTTTAGATAACGTACCATGCAGCGATTTATTGTGTTCGGTATAGTTCATACCGATGGCAAATATCTTCATAACATCAAATTTTTATATAAAAAAGAAATGGGAGTTAGAAGCAAAGCGAGGCTTAACTTCATAACTCCCGGTATTCTAATTTAACTATAAGTCAAATTAACGCTTGCTTTTGAGTAATGATTACTCAGCAGCAAGAGTAAAGCGCTGGTAAGCAACGATCTTGAGATCCTTGCTCTGAGAAGCGAGGTACTGAGCAACAGTCTGCTTGTCACCGTCACCGAACTGGAACTCCTGGTCAACGAGGCAGTTCTCCTTGAAGAACTTAGCCAGACGACCATTAGCAATGTTCTGAATCATAGTAGGGTTCAAAGTAGCAGCCTTCTCCTCACCAACAGTCTTCTTGATGTTGCGAGCCTCTTCAGCCTGCTCAGGTGTCAACCAACCCTTCTTGGTGTTGCTCTCGATGTGCTCCTCAGAGTCAACGTGAGCTGGGTTGATGCCAGCCTTCTTCAAAGCAGCGTTAACAGCCTTCTCTACGAGTTCTTCCTTAGTCTTGGCAACAGCAACCTCGAGCTCAGTCTTCTTAGTCTCCTCAGAAACAGAAGACTCGTCGAGAGCTACAGGGCGCATAGCAGCAACCTGCATAGCTACCTTGTGACCAGCCTCCTCGTTGTTCTCGTTGAGCTGAACCATAGTACACAAAGTGTGCTTGTTCATGTGGTCGTAAACCTCGATGTTGTCACCCTCGAGAACACAGTAGCCGTCGAGCTCCATCTTCTCGCCAGTGATACCAGAGCGCTGTGTAACAGCAGCCTGAGCATCAGCATCGCCAACCTTCAAAGTCTTCACCTCGTCGAGAGTGTGAGCCTTGGCAGCGATAGCAGCGTCGAGGATGTCAGATGTCAACTTGATGAAGTCAGCACCGTTAGCTACGAAGTCAGTCTCGCACTTGAGAGCGATGATAGCAGCGAAATCGTTAACCTTCTTAACGAGAACGCAACCATTAGAAGTCTCACGGTCAGAACGCTTAGCAGCGATAGCGAGACCACGCTCACGGAGCAACTCCTTTGCCTTATCGAAATCACCTTCAGCCTCTGTGAGTGCCTTCTTAACGTCAGCAAGACCAGCACCAGTCATAGCGCGAAGTTTCTTGATATCTTCAATTGAAACAGCCATAATAATATTTTTATATTAAAAAGTTAATAATAATCTTTGCTTAAAAGCTACTAAAGCCATCGAATCATAAACAGAATCAATGGCTTCAGTATATATTTCTTTGCCTAATTACTCAGCCTCGTCCTTGCGGGCAGCCTTCTTCTTAGGCTGGTCCTTCTGCTCAGCAGCAGCCTTGTCGTCAGCCTTCTCAGCCTTGCGCTCCTCGAGAGCCTCAGCGATAGCACCGCAAACTGCAGTAAGGATAGCATCTACAGAATCCTTAGCATCGTCGTTAGCTGGAATAACGTAATCAACATTCTTAGGATCAGAGTTGGTATCTACGATACCGAACACTGGAATACCAAGACGGTTAGCCTCCTTAACAGCGATATGCTCCTTCATTACGTCAACAACGAAGAGGGCTACTGGGAGACGGGCCATATCTGCGATAGAACCGAGGTTCTTCTCCAACTTAGCACGCTGGCGGCTTACCTGAAGCAACTCGCGCTTAGAGAGGTTAGAGAATGTACCATCGTTCAACAGACGATCGATGTTTGCCATTTTCTTAACTGCCTTACGGATTGTAGGGAAGTTGGTGAGCATACCACCAGCCCAACGCTCGTTTACGTATGGCATATTGATAGAAGCTGCCTTCTCAGCAACTACGTCCTTAACTTGTTTTTTAGTAGCGACAAACAGGATCTTTCTACCTGTCTTGGCAATTGTCTTGAGAGCCTCAGCAGCCTCGTCGATCTTAGCGACAGTCTTGTTGAGGTCGATAATATGAATACCGTTACGCTCCATGAAGATGTAAGGAGCCATTGCTGGATTCCACTTGCGACGGAGGTGTCCGAAGTGGCAACCTGCCTGAAGTAACTGGTCAAAATTTGTTCTTGACATTGTTTTTTCTTTTTTAATTGTGTTTACTTTCTTTTTGAATCTAATGTTAGATCAGTCGATGAGTAGTCCCCGATTAATGGAATCTCACCGATTTAGATACTAAACTTTTTAGCTCAGCTATATATAATCTGTATATATATAATAAAATATGTATAAGATTAACGCTTGCTGAACTGGAAGCGACGACGAGCCTTTGGCTGACCTGGCTTCTTACGCTCTACAGCACGTGAGTCACGTGTCATGAAGCCTGCATCCTTCAAAGCCTTCTTATCGTTAGCGTCGATCTTAACGAGCGCGCGAGCGATAGCGAGGCGGAGAGCCTGGCTCTGACCGGTGAAACCACCACCGTCGAGGTTTGCCTTAATATCATACTTACCCTCAGCTTCGAGCAACTGCAATGGCTGCTTTACTACATAGCGAAGGATTGCTGATGGGAAATATGTCTCAATATCTTTCTTGTTGATTGTGATCTTACCGGTACCCTCTGTGAGGTATACACGAGCTACAGCGCTCTTACGGCGACCAATTGCATTAATTACTTCCATTCTACCTTAATTATTTATACTGGTTAATATCAATAGCCTTTGGCTGCTGTGCCTCGTGCTTGTGCTCTGTGCCATCGTAAATGAAGAGGTTGTCCATCAAAGAACGACCAAGAGGGCCCTTTGGCAACATACCCTTGATAGCGTGACGGAGGATTTTGTCCATTCCATCAGGACGCTTGCGCAACTCTGCTGGAGTGTTGAAGCGCTGACCACCTGGATAACCAGTGTAACGAGTGTAAACCTTATCTGTTTCCTTCTTACCTGTGAAAACTACCTTAGCGGCATTGATAATGATTACGTTGTCACCACAATCTACGTGTGGAGTGAAAGTTGGCTTGTACTTTCCGCGGAGCAATTTAGCAACCTTAGAGCAGAGGCGACCTACAACCTGGTCGGTAGCGTCGATTACGACCCACTCTTTCTTAGCTGTTTCCTTGTTTACGGAAATAGTCTTGTAACTTAATGTGTCCATTTTAAAATTTAAATTTACTACTAAAAAACGTTTTTAATCTTTTTTACTCACTATTCAGACAGGTGATTCACTAACCACATACCCCGGCCACAGGGCATGCTATTAACACACCATATCTTGGGGACTCTAAGTGTATCCCCGAAATAATCGGACTGCAAAATTACACATTTTTATTTGATTATGTGTAGGTTACGAGTTTTACCCCCAAACTTTTATGAATATTTAACTTAGTTTGCGCTTTTCTGCTCAGGATAAGCAAAAAAAGAGTGCATTGTTAACGCAATAGTTCGTTAATAATTCAATAATATGCTAAGCAGCTATACGCTGTAAGCACGAGAGATCTTTGAAAATCTTGCTAATTAAAGTTCGGTTCGGGGTGTACCCACTTGCTTTAAAAATTCGTTTCACCAGATAAATGTTGGTCATCAGTGACTTGAAAGAAGACATAGAATATTCCATTCCCATCTCCTTCATAGTTACCTTGGCTACATTTAGTGATGTGAACAAAGCATTGAAAGCAAAATTCGATCTGGAACCTTGTAGAAGTTCCGTCCCAGACGATGGTCGCTCTTGCGTCCACGACCGTCTTTCCCTTATTCCTGTCATCCTCCTCCTTCTTCCTGTCCTCCATGGCAAGATTGGTGCGGATGCTTTCCTTGAGGATAAGCTCCACGCCCTCCTCTCCGATACGGTGACGGAAATGTACAAGCTCGGATGAGGCGCAAGGTGCGGATATGCAGAAAGCCTCAAGACCGCAAAAGTACTGATAGTAGGCAGACAGGTAATAATCCCTCTAAACCAATCGGCTTTGCATTGGTTACCTGAGCGAAACGGATGCAAGCCGAGCCAAAAGGTGTTTGAACTGACTATATTGGGAGTATGTAACAGGTGTCTTAAAAAAATGGCTGCGGATGCAGGGATTACGAAAAATGTCAGTTTCCATACGAGCCGTCACACAACACAGGTGTATGCCGATGTGGTTATGGAAACAAAGGTTGAAACCATTAGCCGAATTTCAAATTATTTTTCTAACTTGTACAATACGGGTGGAAAAGTGTGAAATCTTTTCCACCCGTATTTCATCATCACTTTATTTTATATGCAGCTTTACGTGGATTATTTTTTCCGATAACCACATTTTGGGCATACTCCATCCTCATTGAGGGCGACACCGCAAAGAGGACAGCGGTCGATGTTATTCTTTGTGGTAAACTCGGCAGAAGCGGCATTCACACCGCTTGTGAAAGTGATTTTAGCGATGTTCAGTTTGTCTTTCAACAAGTCATATACAATCTTAATCATACCTTCCACTGTCATGGTTTCCTTGGTAACAACCAGACGGGCATCAGGGTAAGCCGTTGCCAATTCGGTCTTGAAGGCCTCTCCTTTCATTTTGTTTTGCGGATGGCCGTTTTTGATGCCTTGCTTTTCATACACATCAAGAATGGCAGGAAGCAAAGGGTCATCTTCGCGGAGAACCAAGGCATGGTCAAAATTCTTCAACAGGCTCCATGCCACCTTTTGGATTTCATTACAAGGGTACACCATGTTTACACCTTCTTCAACCGTATCTTCCACCTCAATGGTCAATGTGCCAGTGTGACCGTGAAGATACTGGGCTTCGCCTTGGAAGCCATAGAACCGATGTGCATACTGCAAATCGAAAGTCGTGATACTTCTCATACTTTTTACTTTTTAGAGTTTAACTTTGGGTTATTTATCGTTATCTGCACCTGTATTCGGCTAATGTCAACCGATGCAAAATTCTTTTCTTTCAAATACTGTCGTATCAATTCCGTAAGCCCTTCATCCATATAATCCAAGATGCTCTCTCCCTCGAATATGTGGTGATGCTCTGTCACGGTAATGTCATAATAGCTTTTCCCCACTTCGGGATGGAACACAAGTGATAACAGATTAGCCTTGCAAAACGAATCAAGAATGCGATAGATGGTTGAGATGGTTATCTGATTATCTTTGGATTGCACACACTTGATTATTTCATCAATGGCAGCATGACGCAATTCCATCATAACCTCATAAACCACTTTACGTTGCGGAGTGATTTTTAGGCCTGCGTTCTTTATAATCTCCGTACATTCCATTCTTCTCGTATTTTGATGCCACAAAGTTAATGAAAATATTTCGCATTTGCAAATTTTTACCAACAAAATTATTTTTTTTAAGAAAAAAGCCGCATCACCTATTTATCTGTTCGAAGATAGTGGCATACTGGTGGGGGGTCACATATATAATGATGTGGTTCCCGAGTGTTATATTATCACTATGGATGGTCTTGAATCGGAACATTTCGCCGACGTTGCGCCCTACATTTTTGAGGATCTGGGACGCGCCTATGCTGTCGTAAAGAACTTTCGAGAAGAACGGATAGAATTGAAATAACCATAAATGAGTAGTTTCAATATGTCTGAAGGGTCATATGAAGGTCGTCCACCATTTCCAGGAGCCTCACGTTTAGTATGATTGAAGCCGAGTTCTTCTAAATCCTGGCTATCTACAAACGCATCAATGTAGCGAACAGGATTATCCAGCTCGATGTACTCGTCCAGACAAGCCGGAAACAATACGTATTGTCTTCTATCTTCACCTCTAATGTACTTCATAAGCGATAAGTGCCTGATAGCTACAAAGTTACGAAAATATTTCGAGAAAACCAAAGATAAAGTGTTAACAATAAGAAACTGAACTTTCGCATATGGGGAAGTTAAGTTATTATATAATAATGTGATATCAGCTGCAAAATGACAACAAAAATATGAAATATTATCTTTTTTGCATAAAATCTTCAAAAATATTCTATTTTTCCTATTTTTAGTAAGATAAATCGAGAAATTAATAAAAAATAGATAGCATAAAACCGCAATAGGGCAACAAAGTATCATCTTGTCATTATACATTCGTCAAAAGCAAAAAGTATGCTTTTCGACCGCAATAAACTGCTGACAGATTACGTTCCTATCGTTCTGCAATCTGGAAAAACTTATTCTGTAAAAGTGCCGACTATAATGATGAGGTAACATCAGGTTCTTCCGTGATTTTTTCTTTAGCTTTACATCGCTGAGATTTCCATATTTTCAACTGACTCCAATTTATTCATGAATATTGCAAACACAACGATGAATAGCAATATACTGTAAATCAACGCGTTACACATTTACACTTTTAGAATAACGAATAGAAATTCTATAGTTGTACGACTAAGAACCCTATAGTTGTACAACTATAGCTTTATAGTCGTACAACTATAGAATTTTATTTTGCTGAAAGTGATAAAAAAGAGGAAACATGCATGTTATAATCCATCTTCTCACTGCTAGATTACCCCAAACCAAGGAAGCTAATTATGGATATAAATATTTACATTGCCACATAGCAAGGCTACTGCACATATCCTATCAACTGCTCTGTTCTATCTGCCAGGAAAAGAGGGATATTGACAAAAGTATCATCCTTTTTGAGATTAAGCATGGAATATCTGATGCGCAGACGGAGAGAATACTTCTTGTTATACTCTATCAAACTGCGCCCGGTAACACTTGTTCCCGACTTCACCTCCATAGGAATCACATCCAAACCACGCTGAACAATGAACACCCTCTTCTTCATCAAGACTGAAATAAGCACAATGCTCAAAGCTGTCTTTTCCAAATTTCTTCAGCACCGATGTCTTGCCTACTTGTCGAGCTCCCAGCATCATCAATGGCTTGCGGTCTCTGCGCTCTCTCCATTGCTCCAATTCGTGAATAATCGTTCTGTTAAACATATCCTTATCTTTTCTTGAAGTGGGAAAAATGTGGAGTTTTACACATTTTTGATACCTCTTTTGTGTAATTCTCCACATTTTCCACACTTGAATCCATAATTATGGGGCAAAAGTACTAAAAAACAAGCAAGGAAACCAACTTCCTCACGTTCTTTATATTACTTTTAACCAACTTTACCATATTCCCGGAATCTAAAAGGATGCGTCATAAGATAATTATTCACCCTCTTCTTGTTGTTGGAAAAAACAGGATAAGTTGTTGGAAGAGATAGGATATGTTGTTGAGGTAGTCAGTATCTCCGGTCGCACAACAGCTGTTGTGCATTTGCATAACAGCTGATATACGCATGCACAACAGCTGTTGTGCATGCGGTGATCAACTGTTATGCGCCAACTATTATCTAGACTTTTGACACACCCTCTTTTTAATTAGGCAAAGTGTTAAATCTTAGAAAAACGGACAAAAAGCACGAAGATAGACAGATATTTAGCCAACTTTTTTAACGCTGACAAAAAAGCGTTGATGTTGACTGGAGCAAGGTGATAATAAAAAAGAGTGCACTGTAACAAACAATGCACTCTTTTTTATTATCTTAATTCCTAATCCAGGAAATATTATCTGATGAACAGCAACTCACGATACTTAGGCAATGTCCAAAGCTCATCGGCTACGAGAAGCTCGAGCTTGTCTATCTGATAACGGATTTCCTCCATCTTTGGAGCTACCGTGTCGTGATATGCTACTGCCTTCTCGCGCTCACTCTCTATCTTGTTGGCTACTTTGCGGGCATCTACCAATGCCTCTACACCACGCTCTATTGCCTCGGTGCGCTCGGCTATCTCACGGATAATCTTCACGTTGCGGGCAGTCAGTTTCTTACCTTCCTCGCCACCGAAGATGTGAATCATACCCTCTACGTTCTTTGCCAGACGGCTCTGATAGTGGGTAGCCACAGGGATGATATGGTTCATGCTCAGGTCGCCCATCACACGAGCCTCAATCTGAATCTTCTTGGTATAAGTCTCCCACTTCACCTCATTGCGCGCCTTCAACTCGCTCTCGCTCATCACGTTGGTCTTGGCAAACATCTCGATGCTTTCCTTGTCCAGATAACGGTCGAAGACCACTGGGCAGGATGCCTCGCAATCCAAGCCACGCTTCTGAGCCTCTTCCTTCCACTCATCAGAATAGCCGTTGCCGTCGAAGCGGATAGGCTTGCAGGTCTTGATATCCTCGCGTACAATATCTATAATGGCCGATGTCTGGTCCTCGCCCTTTGCTATCAAGGCATCTACACGAGTCTTGAAATTTTCGAGAGCCTCAGCTACGGCAGCATTCAGTACGATGAGAGATGACGCACAGTTGGCCTCTGAACCTACGGCACGGAACTCGAAACGGTTTCCGGTGAAGGCGAATGGAGAGGTACGGTTGCGGTCGGTGTTATCAATCATCAGCTCCGGAATCTCAGGGATATCCAGCTCCATACCCTTCTTGCCAGCCAGGGCGAAGAGTTCGTCCTTATCTGCCTTCTCGATATGGTCGAGCAGATCGGTAAGCTGCTTGCCCAGGAATGAAGAGATGATGGCTGGTGGTGCCTCGTTGGCTCCCAAACGGTGCGCATTGGTAGCACTCATGATAGATGCCTTCAGCAGTCCGTTGTGCTTGTAGACACCCATCAAGGTCTCTACGATGAAGACTACGAAGCGGAGATTGTCCTCCGGTGTCTTGCCTGCAGCATGGAGCAGTACGCCTGTATCGGTGCAGAGACTCCAGTTGTTGTGCTTGCCCGAACCGTTGACACCGGCGAATGGCTTCTCGTGAAGGAGCACACGGAAACCGTGCTTATGAGCCACACGCTTCATCAAACTCATCAGGAGCATATTATGGTCTACAGCAAGATTGCACTCCTCATAGATAGGTGCCAGCTCAAACTGGTTTGGTGCCACCTCGTTATGACGGGTCTTGCAAGGGATGCCGAGTTCGAGTGCCTGCACTTCCAAATCCTTCATGAAAGCCTGCACACGCTCAGGGATGGTTCCGAAATAATGGTCGTCCATCTGCTGGTTCTTCGCAGAGTCGTGTCCCATCAGGGTACGGCCCGTAAGCATCAGGTCAGGACGAGCCGAGTAAAGGCTCTCATCTACCAGGAAGTACTCCTGCTCCCAACCGAGATTGGTCTGCACCTTCTTTACCTGTGGATAGAAATAATGGCACACCTCGGTAGCCGCCTCACTCAGGGTATGGAGCGAGCGGAGCAATGGAGCCTTGTAGTCCAAAGCCTCACCGGTATAAGAAATAAAGATGGTTGGGATACAGAGGGTATCGTCGATGATGAACACAGGCGATGTAGGATCCCATGCAGAATAGCCACGAGCCTCGAAGGTATTGCGGATACCGCCGTTAGGGAATGAGCTGGCATCAGGTTCCTGCTGGACAAGCAATTTGCCAGAGAATTCCTCAATCATACCACCCTTTCCGTCATGCTCTACGAAGGCATCATGCTTCTCTGCAGTACCTTCTGTCAATGGCTGGAACCAGTGAGTATAATGCGTTACCCCGTTTTCCTCAGCCCAGAGCTTCATGCCGGCAGCCACGGCATCAGCGATGGAACGGTCCAGACGACTGCCGTTATCTATCACATCGATGAGTTTCTCATACACATCAGATGGCAGATACTTGTACATCTTCTGGCGGTTGAATACATACTTGGCGAAGTACTCCGAAGGGCGCACCTTGGGAGCCTTTACCTCTACAGGTCTTTTCTTAAAGGCATCGGCTACAACCTCAAATCTCAAATTAGCCATTCTTTCTTTTATTATTTATTATAAGTTTGCGGGTGCAAAGTTACGAAAAAATGAGCAAATTGCTAGCGTTTGAGCGTATTTTTTATGCAAAATTCAAACTTTTCTTATACATAAAGTGCCTTTTTCCTACATGGCGACGTAATCTTTCCTACGTCCTGACACAAAAACTCCTGCGTCGCCATGTAATTTCAAGGGCATTAGAAGAGAAAAAATCCCTTGCAACCACTAGAGTCGCAAGGGATTCACATCATCCACTTATCTATTTGTACCTTAAGGGTTTATTGAAGATTGGAGGTCGGCAATTAGAAACGGTATACAACAAAGCTGTTTGGCTTCATCTTCACGTTCAACACATTGCCCTGAACCTGTGCATCTGATACTACAGGAACAACCACATTTTTATTGTCTATCTTGTTTTCTGCCTGAATATCGTCGGCATGGAGAACGGTTACCTTACCTGGGTTCAACTTCTTGATACCATTAAAGGTGACGTTGATTTCCTTTGCCTCGTTAGAGGTGTTGGCAATCTTTACGATGTAGCTCTTGGTTGTCTTATCGAAACAAGCGGTGGCATAGAGACCGTTCTCGCCTGCTACAGCCTTGCCGTTCTCGGTAAGTTTCAACACATTGGTACCCTTGTTCTCGCCGTAGAGCTGCTGAACATAGTAGTTGGCAGAACGGACAGAGCTGAGGTTATCGAACCAGATGAGGTCCGGACGCCACTGCCATCCCTCTACATGAGCGAAGAGAGGTGCATAGGTAGCCTGATAAACCACATCAGCATTACGCTCCAAACCGGTCATGAAAGCTGCCTCAGAAAGGGCTGCCTCCCAAGAGTTTGGATCATTCTCGGCATGAGCAGCATACTCACCGGCAAAGACCTTAGGACCCTTGCGGTCGTACTTGTCGTAACGGCTGGCATTGCTGCGGAACCACTCTGGGCTCTTGTAGTAGTGCTCATCCACCATGTCTACGCCCAACTTACGCATCTGCTCCCAACCGTAGTCGAAGTCCTTTCCATCAGCAGATGGACCAGATGAACCGCAGATCTTGATCTTTGGATACTTGGCATGAATCTGCTCCATGAACTTCTGCAGACGCTCAGGATACATAGGACCCCACTGCTCGTTACCGATACCAATCTGCTTCAGATTGAATGGTGCTGGATGACCCATATCGGCACGGAGCTTACCCCACTTAGAGGTGACAGGACCATTGGCAAACTCGATGAGGTCGAGTGCATCGTCGATATAGCTCTGGAGATCCTTGACTGCTACATGTGCATTAGGATCCTTATCATCATTCTGATACTGGCAAGCCAGACCTACAGAGAGAATAGGCAATGGCTCAGCACCAATCTTCTCTGAAAGGAGGAAATACTCATAGAAGCCCAAGCCCAATGACTGATAGTAGTTAGGGAAAAGGCGATGTGGGAAGGTATCTCTCCAGCGGTTCTCGTTCAGAGGACGGTTCTCAGGAGCACCCACAGAGTTCTTCCACTCATAACGGGTATCGAGGTCGGTTCCCTCTACGATACATCCGCCAGGGAAACGGAAGATGCCTGGCTTCAAGTCAGCCAAATCCTGTACGAGGTCGGCACGGAGACCATTCCAGTTGTCCTCAGGGAAGAGAGAGATATGGTCGAGATCTACGCTCTCAGAACCCTTCTCCAGATAAACACGCATCAAACCCTTGGCATCGGTCTGAGGAGAAGTAAGGGTAGCAGTAAGCTTCTGCCATTTATTATTGGTGATGTTGATGACCTGCTTGGCAATCACATCATTCTTTGAATTGACGAGTTCTACGCGAATCTTGCCCTGCTTGCCATCGATGAGATGAAGACGGCCATATACGGTGAAATCGTACTTCATATCCTTCTTCAAGCCCATGCCGAAGAAGCCACGGTTCTCAAGACCAGTCTGCTTCTCACGTGCGCCTGCGCTCTCAAGTGTTACATAATGAGGATTGCGGTCGAAGGCAGGTTTTACGTCGCTGAGGGTTACATTTCCGAATGTATTCCATCCCATCAGGCGCTGTGGGAATTCGAAGGAACGGTTCTCTACCATCTCTGCATAGAGTCCACCATCGGCACCGAAGTTGATATCCTCGAAGAAGATACCATACATGGTAGGCTGGATTTCTGCTCCAGGCTTGTTAGCCTGAACAGTAAACTGATGCTGTGCGAAAGCTCCGAGTGAAGACATCGCCAGCAATGCTGCTGCGAAAAATTTTGCTTTTCTCATATTGTTCGTTATTTTTATTTTTTAGGTCTATACCTACACTTTTCCGTGATAGGTGCTGCAAAGATAAAAAAATCCACCCCGAATGAGGTGGATTTTCTGTTTAAATATATTGGATTTTCGTATAAATCCCTGCTTTTCTACTATTTATCTAATGGAATGAGCACGAAAGTGAAGTTCTTATCGCCATAATGGAGGCGATATTTCTCCAATGGCCATGCACCCCAAGAGTTCTCACCAGCCACACCAGAATGCTCTGCATCGAGGAAGAGATTGGTGAATTTTGACTTCTTCAGATTGAAACTGTGACGCTGGTCCTTGTCATCACCATCATCCAGTTCTTCGGTGTCGAAGTGGATGGCGGAAGCATAGAATGGCTTGCAGCTCTTCACCTTGAATCCGAAGCCGGAAGCATCGGTCTGGTTCCACCAGCGCATATCGCCCTTGGTTCCACTCTCCTGTGGACGGATGTATGGGAAGTACTGGTGGTCGGCATCATCGCTATAGATTCCGATGCGCATGCAGTCCTCACGGTCAGAATAGTTCTCGATAGGACCACGGCCGTAATACTGGCTCTTGTCCATATCGTATGGCAACTGCATCAGCATACCGAAACGGAACAGATCGCTGCCCTTGGCATCATCAGAAGCATCAAACTCCTGGGTTACCTTCATCGCACCGGTGTTAGGCATGATGAGATAATCGATTTCCAGCTCACCCTTCACCTCTGGCATCTCATAGGTTGCACAGATGCTGATGGTGTTTGCCTTCTTATCCTTTTCAACAGCTACACCCTTCAGGTTCATGACAGGGTTCTTCCAAACCTGGAACTTCTTCTGCAGGCCGGCACCGAAATCATTATCGGTAGGAGCACGCCAGAAGTTTGGCTTCAGGGTACCGCCCTCGCCGAGGAGCGACTTGCCACGATAGGTATATTCAGAGATGAGACCGGTGGTACGGTTCACCTTCACGGTCAGATCAGGAGTAGTAACGGTGATATCCTGCTCGCCCTTCTTGTCGATGAGCTTAGCCTTCACCTTCTTGCCGTCCTGAGCCTTAGCCATGTTATCTGCACAATGACCGCAGCACTTCTTCTCCTTCACTGCCAGCTGGGCATAAGCCACAATCTGACCAGCCTCCATCAGAGGTTCAGCCTTCTTCAGACGGAAATCGATGTTGAGGAACACCTCCTTGCCCTTTACCTTAGAAAGGTCGTAAGGGATGGTGAAGTTCTTGGTCTGCTGGGCAGCCACTTCGATATCAGCGATGGTACCGTTCTGAGTCTCCACGCCATCCTCAATGAGGCTCCATGCCAAGGCATAGTTGCTCAAATTGCGAAAGAAGTTCTCATTGTATACACTTACTTCGCCCTTTTCTGCATTCACCATCTTAGCCCAGATGTTCTGATACTGGTAGGCTACCTCGTAGGCATGAGGATTGAGCTGACGGTCAGGACCGATGATACCATTGCAGTTGAAGTTGTTGTCGCTAGGGTCGTAATTGTTATAATCGCCACCGTAGCAATATTCTATCTTGCGGAGCTCTTCATTGCTCATCTTCTCAGGATTCTTGATGGTCATCGGCTTCAATACCTTGCGGTGCAAGCCCTGGTCAACGAAATCCCAGTCGAAACCACCCTGGAGGATAGGATACTTGCGAATCAGAGCCCAGTAATCCTTCAGGTTACCGCCTGAGTTACCCATAGTATGGTTGTACTCGCACTGGATGAGCGGCATCGGACTGCTAGGATCCTTCGCATACTTTTCACAAGCACTTACCGGATAATACATAGGGCAGAAGATATCGGTACCCTCGCCTCTGCTTGCCTGCTCATACTGAACCGGACGGCTCTGGTCCTGGCTCTTGATCCACTTGTAGGCCTGCAGGAAGTTATCGCCCATCACAGTCTCATTACCCATACTCCAGGTTACGACACTAGGATGATTGAAGTACATGGAAACATTGTGCTGGTTGCGCTCCATAATCTGCTTGGCAAACATCGGTTTCTTGGCAGCTGCATCATCGCCATACTGGAAACCGTGACTCTCCTGGTTAGCCTCAGCTACCACATAGATACCATACTCATCGCAGAGCTCATACCAGCGTGGATCATCAGGATAGTGGCAGGTACGGACAGCGTTGATATTCAGGCGCTTCATAATCTTAATGTCCTGAATCATGCGCTCCATGCTCAATACATAACCTCCATCAGGGTCAATCTCATGACGGTTGGCACCCTTGATGAGCACAGGCTGACCATTGACAAGGAACTGCTTGTTCTTGATTTCCACCTTGCGGAAACCTACCTTGACAGGAGTCATGCTTGCTGATTTCATGTTGCCATTCTTCAGCGCACTTGAGAGGGAAACCTGAAGGGTATATAAATAAGGTGTCTCTGCATTCCACTTGTGTGGATTCTCTACGTTCATCGTAATGTTGGCTGTTCCATTCTTTGCCAATCCTGTAGCTGTAGCCACCTGCTTGCCCTCTTTGTCGAAGAGGATGAAGTTCAGCTTGCCTGTTCCCTTTACCTTGGTAGAGATGTTGAGCACACCATCCTTGTAGTTGTTTACAAGGTCAGGAGTAACACGGATATCCTCCAAATGCAACTTGGCATCGCGGGCAAAGAGATAGCTTTCACGAGCCACACCACTCAAGCGCCAGAAGTCCTGGTCCTCATCCCAGGAACCATCGCACCAGCGGAAGGTCTGGAAGGCAATCAGATTCTTGCCCTTCTTCAGGTAAGGAGTGATGTCAAACTCGGCAGCTACCTTGCTATCCTCTGCATAACCGGCAAACTTGCCGTTTACATAGAGATAGATGTTGGAAGTTACGCTACCGAAATGAGCTACAACCTGCTTGCCATCCCAGTTGGCAGGGATGTCGATGATACGGCGGTAAGAGCCTACATGATTGTCCTTGGTAGGAACTGCTGGTGGCTGCTGGTCAAAATGTCCACGCCAGCCAAAGCCTACGTTCACATATTCCGGATCACCGAATCCGTTCATCTCCCAGTTGCCTGGAACATTCATGGTCTTCCATTTGGAGTCATCAAGATCTTCCTTGTAGAAGTCGGTAGGACGCTGGTCGGCATTAGCCACCCAGTAGAACTTCCAGGTTCCGTCGAGCGAAAGGAAATACTTGCTCTCCGTCTTGTTCATGTGCAGGATATCCTTGCTCACGATCTTACCATCTTTCTCAGAAACCCAGTCATCTGCCGGATAGGTGAAGAAATTGGTGTGCAACGGAAAACGATTGATGGCATTCACCTGAAGGTCGTGCCATTCTGTGTAAGTTGGCTGTTGGATGGTCGTCTTATTCAACGACTTAATGGCAGTCTTCGGTTTAGTTGCACCAAAGGTTGCCATTGCTAATCCCGCCAAACTCAATGTTACGAACAGTCTCTGTTTCATGTTTGTTAGTTATTTATACATTAGATTGAAATTACACCTTATTATATAGGCTATTCTATACCTTATTATATATAGGCATATCCTGGAGCATCTTATATACCTCCATGTTGCCGGTAGCCTCAGCTAAGCAACTGCAAATATATGAAAATTAAGTTAGAAACAAGCAGAACGACCGTATTTTTTATTGTTTTTTCAACACCGGAGCACCATTTTCCCAGGAAATAGGTACCCATACCATCATAGAAAGGCATATAAATATATAAAACTTTTTCAATATCCGCTAAAAGAAAATGACAAAAAAGTTTGGTGTTTCCAAAAAAATGCATTACCTTTGCCATCATAAAATAAACAACGAAACGACATAAAAATTATGATGACAATCGAAGAATACAGAGCAGCCATCTTGCAGGCTTTGCTCGATGCTAAGAACGAGGACGGCACTCCAGCCATTACTCCAAGGGAAGCACAGGAAGCACTCAACGGATTTACCGACGACGAGTTGCAAGACGGACTCCTATGGAATTCGCCCGAAGACGTGGCATCAATTATCCTTGAGGGATAAATCACGGAAGCAAAATCTAACTATCAAATGATACGAAAAAAGGAGTAGAGACTTATTCATGGTCTTTACTCCTTTTTCGCTTTTTCTATCTTCTTTTTTCGTTTTTAGTTCCGTTTCTCTTTCCTTTCTTCCTAGAATCCTCTTATAAAAAGATTCCTTCAACAGCCCCGCAATACTTCATTTCTGTTGCAAAAGCAATAAAAAACTAAAGAATGCGACAAAAAACAAAAGAATGTGCAATTTTTCTTTCACAATTCAATTATTATTTGTAAATTTGCAGCCGCATAAACGGAAAGGGAACTTGCAAATCCCTCTTCAATCAGTTTAAAAAGATAATTTTACCGGTAAAAAAGATATATTAAATAATGAAGATAGAAAACGAAATCATCAGCTCGGTCATCGCTGCGGTGAAGGAGCTTTATGGTCAGGACGTACCTGAGAAGATGGTAGCCCTGCAGAAGACCAAGAGTAATTTCGAAGGTAACCTTACCCTCGTCGTATTCCCATTCCTCAAAATGTCGAAGAAAAAGCCTGAGGATACAGCACAGGAAATCGGCGAATACCTGAAGAAAAACTGCGCTAATGTTATCGCAGACTTCAACGTGGTTAAGGGTTTCCTCAACCTTTCTATCGCTCCTGCCGCTTGGGTAGGACTCTTGAATACCATCAACGCTGACCCTAAGTTTGGTGAGAAGCCAGTTACTGAGAACAGTCCGCTCGTCATGATCGAGTACTCTTCTCCTAACACCAACAAGCCTCTCCACCTCGGTCACGTGCGCAACAACCTCCTCGGCTGGTCATTGGCCCAGATTATGGAGGCTAACGGCAACAAGGTAATCAAGACAAACATCGTTAACGACCGTGGTATCCACATCTGTAAGTCTATGCTCGCCTGGCTCAAGTGGGGCAATGGCGAAACTCCTGAAACTTCCGGCAAGAAGGGCGACCACCTCATCGGCGACTACTATGTAGCCTTCGACAAGCACTATCGTGAGGAAATCGCAGAGCTCAAGGCTCAGTACATGAAGGATGGCATGGACGAAGAAGCTGCCACAGAGAAAGCTAAGGTAGAGGCTCCGCTGATTAAGGAGGCTCACGAAATGCTCGTAAAGTGGGAGAACAACGACCCTGAGGTTCGTGCACTCTGGCAGAAGATGAACAGCTGGGTTTACGCAGGCTTCGATGAGACTTACAAGATGATGGGTGTAAGTTTCGACAAGATATATTATGAGTCAAACACTTACCTTGAGGGTAAGAAGAAGGTAGAAGAAGGATTGGAGAAGGGTCTCTTCTTCCGCAAGGATGATAACTCTGTTTGGGCTGACCTCACCAACGAGGGTCTCGACCAGAAGCTCCTGCTCCGTTCAGACGGCACCTCTGTTTATATGACTCAGGACATCGGTACTGCCGACCTCCGTTTCAAGGACTTCCCTATCGACAAGATGATCTACGTAGTAGGTAACGAGCAGAACTACCACTTCCAGGTACTCTCTATCCTGCTCGACCGTCTCGGTTTCAAGTGGGGTAAGGACTTGGTTCACTTCTCTTACGGTATGGTAGAGTTGCCTAACGGAAAGATGAAGAGCCGCGAAGGAACCGTAGTAGATGCTGATGACCTGATGGCAGAAATGATTAAGGACGCTCGCCAGACAAGCGATGAGCTCGGCAAGTTCAAGGACATGAGCGAGGAAGAGCGCCAGGAGATTTCACGCATCGTGGGTCTCGGAGCGTTGAAGTACTTCATCCTCAAGGTAGATGCCCGCAAGAACATGCTCTTCAACCCAGAAGAGAGTATCGACTTCAACGGTAACACAGGTCCTTTCATCCAGTATACCTATGCCCGTATCCGCAGCATCATGCGCAAGGCAGCAGCCGAGGACATCGAGATTCCTGCAGAGTTGGGCGCAGACGCTCCTATCAACGAGAAGGAGATTGACCTCATCCAGAAGATGAACGACTTTGCTGCAGCTGTAGCCGATGCAGGCAACAACTACAACCCTGGTGGTATCGCTAACTACTGCTACGAGTTGACCAAGGAGTTCAACCAGTTCTATCACGACTACAGCATCCTGAATGCCGAGAGCGAGGCTGAGAAGATTACCCGTCTGGTTCTTGCTGCCAACGTGGCTAAGATCTTGAAGAACGGTATGTCTCTGCTCGGCATCGAGGTTCCGGAAAGAATGTAATATATACATAAGATATAATAACCTACAATTTAAAAATAAAAAAAATATTGACTATTTGACATAATGAGCATGGCCCTGGAGCTCGACTCCAAGGCGCATGCTCATTTCAGTTTTAGCCAATCCTTTTTGTTTTCCAACCCCAAAAAGAAAAAAGATGAATAAAATGCCCGTAAATCCTCCTTCATGGAGAAACGATACTGTTTTGCCTCTACCCAACGAGGTAGTAGCCAACGCCTGGGCTGTGGATGCCGCCTGTTCCGGCAATCCCGGTCCGATGGAATACCAATGCATCGACCTTCAGACCGGTGCCCAGGTTTTCCATTATGGTCCTATCCACGGCACCAACAACATCGGCGAGTTTCTCGCCATCGTCCACGCCCTCGCCCTGATGCAACAGAAGGGCATTACCGACAAGATAATTTATAGCGACAGCGTGAATGCCCAGCTATGGGTAAGCAAGAAACAATGCAAGACCAAACTGGAGCGCACTCCCCAGACCGAACAGCTCTACCAGGTCATCGCCCGAGCCGAGAACTGGCTCCGCACCCACCCCATCAACATACCTATTATAAAATGGGAAACGAAGAAATGGGGCGAGATTCCAGCCGATTTCGGAAGAAAGGGATAAAAAGGACATTTTTATGTGCCTTTCCCGAAATAATGCCCGCAAAAGCTTGCAATTTCAGATATTTTGTTTAATTTTGCAGCTATTACCGTATTAAACATACATAATCGCAAGAATGGAAATAGAAAAAGAAACAATATTATTAATGTCGAAAGGAGACAAGAAAGCATACGAAACGATGTTCCGCAGGTTCTATCCTAAGGTACACCGTTTTGTAGCCATGCTCTTGAAAAACGAAGATGATGCTGATGACGTCAGCCAGCTCATCTTCTTAAAGGTATGGAACAAACGCGAGAAGTTTGCCGATATCCAGGACTTCGATTCCTACCTCTTTATTTTGGCAAAATATACTGTCATCAACTATATTTCCTCCAAGCACATCATCCCAATAGATATTGACAGTCTGCCAGACAGATACGCCAACGAATCTTCGCCACATGACGATGTGGTGGCAAAGGATACCCAGCTGCTCATCGACATGGTGGTAGAAAGCATGCCGCAACAACGCCAGATGATTTATCGCATGAGCCGCGAACAGCATCTCAAGAACGAAGAGATAGCCCAGCGTTTGGGTATTCAGAAGAAAACGGTAGAAAATCATCTTAACCTAGCTCTTAAAGAAATTAAAAAAGCCTTATATTTGATGATTTTGTTACCTTGGCATTGGGTGTAACACCATTGAAACATGTCTTAAAAATAAATGAAGTTTTTATTATGGCAACAAAGATAAGGGATATCATAGATTATTATAGCGGGCACAATGTGCCGGATGAAATAAAAGAAAGGGTATTAGATAGGATTTCCAATACACAAGACGATAAAGAGGCGAACGAAGCATTTAGAGAATTATGGGACAAGGCTGATTCAGCCTATATGGAAGAAGAAGAAATTTCTGCTGCATACAACCGCCTCTTCGAAACAGAAGAAACAAGAGAAATAGAAAAGAAAAAATCGCTTCGAATCTTCAACTTTGCCAAACTGGCTGCCGTCTTCGTACCGCTGCTGATGCTGATTGTATTCGGCAAGCTCTACGTCCAGATGAACAACCAACTCAAGGATATAAAACTGGCAACCATGCTCCAGGAGCATACCATCAACGAAGAGAGCAAAGTCATCGCCTTGGCAGACGGAACGAAAGTAAGACTCAGCCAGAGTTCCGTACTCCTCTATCCTTCCTCTTTCAAAGGAGCAGAAGAACGCAAGGTTTTCCTGTCGGGAGAGGCATTCTTCGACATCAGACATGATGATGCCCAGCCGTTCCACGTCAGCACTCCTCATTTCGAGATTACCGACTTGGGCACCTCTTTTACGGTTTCATCTTATTCAAATACAGATGAAGTATCTGCCACACTCAAAACCGGCAAGATAGAACTCCGCATCATAGGTCAGGAAGACAAGGTTTACAGCATGAAGCCTAACGACCAGTTAGTATATAATGTAAAGACCAAGGCAGTAAACCTCCGCAAGGTTTCGGCCGAAGAAGATGGTACAAGCTGGCGCAACAAGGAGATTGACCTGAACGATGTAACGCTGGCAGAAGCTGGTAAGATTCTGGGTAATGCATACGGAGTGAAATTCACCTTCCGTTCAAAGATTCACCAGAAGACGAAGATTACAGTTCATTTCAACCGTGGCGAAACCCTCTCGGGAGCCATGTTTGTCCTGAAGAACCTGATTCCTGGTCTGGAATATGAAGTGAAGAAAGATGAAGTTATCATCAGGTAAGCATATATTATAATAGGTAAACAAAAGGCGCATTATGTAAAAATGATGCGCCTTTTTTCATAAAAGAGTATCTCTGCACGGGATATGAAAACAGAAATAATAACATAAACAGGAAATATCATGATAAAGAATTTGATTTTTGATTTTGGAAAAGTACTCGTAGATTACGAATACTTTGAAACGCTTGACCAGATATTCAAGACCCACGAACAGGCTGAAGAATTCTATCATCTCCTGATAGACGGCAAATGGAATGAGAATATGGATCGCGGAGATTCTTTCGAAGAAACCTTCTGCAAGATGCAGCAGATCATGCCGCAATATAAGGAAGAAATAGCAACCGTAGCCCAGCGCTTTAACGAGTTTGTAAGGGGCGAAAAAGAAGGTATGCGCACCTTGCTGACCCAGTTGAAGGCAGAAGGCTACCACCTTTACGGACTTTCCAACTGGTGCACCAAGGTTCACGAAACGATGGCACAATATCCCATTTTCCAACTTCTGGAAGGACAGGTGATTTCTTCAGAAGAGAAAATCATCAAACCCGACAGAGCTATTTATGAAAGAATCTGCCAGAAATACAATCTGAAACCGGAAGAATGCCTTTTTGCTGACGACAGAATAGAGAATGTAGAAGCCGCCCAACATTTCGGAATGCAGGCCATCTGCTTTGAGGATGCTGCGCAGTACGAGCGGGAATTGAGAAAAATCGTTATAAATAGTTAATAACCTTCCCAAAAGTTTCCATATATAGATTCTTTTGCTTATATTTGCACATGTTTTAAATATAAGACAGATAATGAAAGAAAGATTTAAAGTTCTGTTTTCAAAAGACGCTGACGACTTTTTGGAAAGTCTTTCACAAAAAGCAAAGGATAAGATATTGTCAAATATCCGAAAGGCTAAATATGTCTTAAATCCTAAACTCTTTAAAAAACTGGAAGGAACTGATATATGGGAATTCCGTACAAAATATGATGGAATCCAATATCGTTTGCTTGCTTTTTGGGACACTTCAACTAATTCATTAGTCGTAGCTACCCATGGGTTTATCAAGAAGGTGCAAAAAACGCCAAAGCAACAGATAAAGCGAGCAGAAGAAATCAGAGCATTATATTTTAAAATGAAAAGAAAGTGACTATGGAAGAAATGAAATTTTATAGTGAAGAAGAAATGCTAGATAAGCATGTTGGAAAGATTGGAACTCCTCATCGTGATCAATTTGAGGATGAAATCAACACATTCTTAATTGGTGAAGCTATTAAGGAGGCTCGTAAAAACAAAAAACTTACGCAAGAACAGTTAGGCAATCTTATCGGAGTAAAGAAGGGACAGATATCTAAGATTGAGAATGGCAAGAACCTTACACTCAATACTATTTCCCGAGTACTTCATGCTATGGGATTACAGGCTCATCTAAATATTCCGACAGTAGGACAATATGCAATTTAAATCCTACATTTAAGATACTCATTCGAAAGAAGACAAGGGCAGAAACTCCCAGTTCAGGAAATCATACAGAACTGGGAGTTTCTGCCCTTGTCTTCTTTCGGCAACCATTAGTTCTGGATATGTGATGCTTTGCAAGAAAAAAGTCAATCATATATTATAGGTGAGAAAATAAAAAAGAAAAACACAGTTGTTTGCGAACACAAGATATTTTTTTCAGAAAAACTTCATTTTAACAGTTTTGTAATTGGGTGTAACTCTCTTTCCCGTTGTCTTCAAGACGTAACAAGCAAATTATTATTAACTTAAAAAGATAAAGTATGAATCTTAAAAGAATCTCTGCGTCATGCTTCTGTTTGCTCCTGGCAGGCCAGATGACCCTTTCGGCTCAGAACGTCAGCTTCAGCTCAAACAAGGTAACGCTTAAGTCAGCTTTTGAGAAGATTGAAAAGGAATCTAAGTACAAGATTGCCTACAACTCCTCACAGTTGGATGCTAACCGTTCGGTTACATTAACCAAGAAAAGTGATGATGTCTTTGGTATGTTGAACCAATTGCTCAAAGGTACCAATTTTACCTATGAGATGGAAGGCAACTACATCGTCATCAAGCCTCAGCAAAAAGCTAAATCTCAGGCTCATGGCAAGATAATCAAGGTACGTGGTGTAGTGAAAGACGAAACTGGCGAGCCAGTTATCGGCGCTACCGTCATGGAGAAGGGTACCACCACCAATGGTGTTGTAACCGATCTTGACGGCAACTATACCATCGAGATTCCTGCCGACGGTATGTTGGCTGTATCATACATTGGCTGCAAGGACCAGGACATCAAGGTAAATGGTCGCGAAGTAATCAATGTAAACCTGGCAGATGATAATAAGGTTTTGGAAGAAGTTGTGGTTGTAGGTTATGGCGTGCAGAAGAAGCGCGACGTATCTACTGCTGTGTCTTCTGTCAAGGCAGAGGCTCTTGCCAACAATCCTTCTACCGACTTCCGTCAGGCTTTGGCTGGTAAGATGCCTGGTGTACAGGTAACAGTACCTAGCGGAGACCCAGAGGGTAGCGTAAGCATTCGCGTTCGTGGTGTAAGTACCGTCAACGCCGGTAGCGACCCTCTCTATGTAGTAGATGGTGTTCCTATGGAGCGTGGTTTTGCCAACCTGAACACCAACGATATTGAGTCTGTTGAAGTTTTGAAGGATGCTTCTGCAGCAGCTATCTATGGTAGCCGTGGTTCTAATGGTGTAGTTCTCGTTATACAACCAAGAAGGGTACCTCTGATAAACTCTCTGTTTCTTACGATGGTTACGTAGGTGTGCAGAACGTATCTAAGAAACTCGATATGATGAACGCTTACGAATATGCAGAATTCGTAAAGGATGCACACGACAACGCATATTTGGATAAAAATCCTAACGGAAGTGCTAACGATCCTAACAGTTCACGTAAAGAAGGTTACATGAAGATTCCTGATATGTTGGTTCCATATTTGGAAGGAAAGACTGGTCTTACAGATACAGACTGGCAGGATGCAATCTTCCGTAGTGCGATGACTACCGGACACAACATTTCGCTTTCAGGTAAGTCTAACAGCATCAATTACTTCGTATCAGGTAACTATATGAAGAAAGAAGGTATCATTATCGGTTCCGACTTCGAAAAGTATGGTGGCCGTTTGAACCTCTCTGGTCAGCACAAGCGTCTGAAGTTCGGCGTAAACTTCGCTCCTTCTTACTCTGTATCTAACTCAGTAAATGCTTCAGGTGCAAACGGAATCGTTCAGTCTGCGTTGATGATGCCTCCTATTTTCCCTGTTTATAACCCAGATGGCTCTTATAATTATCAGGGTAATGGTTACTTGCGTATCGGTACCGACTACCAGATTAATGAGGTATTGAACCCTGTAGCTATGGCTCGTCTGCAGTCTAATGTTACCGACCGCATGTCTATTACAGGTAAGGCTTATGCAGAATTGGAACTGATGAAGGGACTTTCCTATAAGTTGTCTTTGGGTGGAGATTATTATGGCGCTCATAATGACCAGTATCGCCAGTCTGCTTTGCCTTTGAAGGGAAAGAATTACTATGATACTCCTTCTAATCCAAAGGGTTACAGTTCTTCTTCAACTGGTTGGTAGAGAATCAGCTTACTTACACTACGACAATTGATAAGAAGCACAACATTTCTGCAGTCTTGGTACAGTCTGCACAGAAAGAGACTATGAAGACTGATAATGTTACAGCAACGGATTATCCTAACGATTACATCCATACTATTAATGGTGGTACTGTAACAGAAGGTGAATCAGACAAGACACAATGGTCTATCGCTTCTTACCTGGCTCGTGTTCAGTACAACTACGAGGGACGCTACATGCTTTCTGCAGCCATTCGTGCCGATGGTTCTTCACGTTTCGGTAAGAACAACCGTTGGGGTTACTTCCCATCAGCATCTGCAGCTTGGCGTATCAGCGATGAGCAGTTCTTCAAGAATGTGAAGAAATTGTCTTTCATCAACGACATGAAGATTCGTGCCAGCTATGGTGTGACAGGTAACTTCCAGATTGGCGACTACGACCATTTGGCTACCATGTCTATTGACAACTATATTCTTGGTAATGGTCTGGCTTATGGCTACAAGCCTGATAACATCAAGCGCGATGACCTGAGCTGGGAGAAGAACCAGATGATCAACGCAGGTATCGACCTTCAGATGTTTGACGGATACCTCGGTTTATCTGTAGACTACTATAATACCAACACCTCAAACATGTTGCTTTATGTACCAGTACCTCTGTTGACAGGTTACAGCACCTCTCTCCAGAATCTGGGTAAGGTAAACAACCGCGGTTGGGAAATCGGCTTGACCTCACAGCATACATTTGCTAATGGTTTAGGTTACTCATTCAATGTTAACTATGCCAAGAATACCAACGAGGTGAAAGAGTTAGGTCCAGGTAATGCACCTATCATTTCTTCGGGTAGCGTAGGTCATGCTTATTATATTACAGAGGTAGGCAAACCAATCGGTAGCTACTATCTCTTGAAGTATGATGGTGTGTTCAAGAACCAGCAGGAACTTGACAGTTATCCACACCTTGCCAATGCAAAGGTAGGTGACTTCCGTTTCGTTGACGTTGATGGAAGTGGTGATATTGACTTGGACAAGGACCGTACTGTATGCGGCAACTACATGCCTAAGTTCACTTATGGTTTCGGTGGCAAGCTTTGGTACGGTGGTTTCGATATGGACTTTAACTTCCAGGGTGTTTATGGCAACAAGATTCTGAACTTGAACCGCCGTTACATCGACAACATGGAAGGTAACGTAAATGGTACTAAGGTAGCTCTTGACCGTTGGAAGAGTCCAGAGAATCCAGGTAGCGGTTGGGTAAACCGTGCTAACCGTAAGCAAACAGGTAGTAACGGACGTACTTCAACCTGGCATCTGGAGGGCGGTTCATACCTCCGTCTTCAGAACTTAGCATTGGGTTACACATTGCCACGCGCCTTCACACAGAAGTTCAAGGTTGAGAAGATGAGAGTTTATGTTTCAGGACAGAACCTCTTTACCATCACAGACTACAGCGGCTACAACCCAGAGGTAAATGCCCGTCCATCTCAGAACCTGACTCCAGGTGAGGACTATGGTACTTATCCTTTGGCAAGAACTTATATGTTTGGTTTGAACATCACATTATAAAGAATTACACAATATGAAAAAGATATTATTTTTAGCATCTTTAGTAACTTTGCTGATGACTTCATGTGGAGACAGCTTCTTTGATTTGGAGCCAGCAAGTAAAGTAACGATTGATAAGGTGTATAAGACTGCAAGTGATTATAATGTTGCTGTAGTCGGCTGCTACGCTAAGTTGCAGTCTCAGGTAAATTTCTACAAAGAATGCTGTGAGTATCGTAGCGACAACATGGAGGTGAAAGCCCCTACAGCTGGTACTCAGGACCGTTATGACATCAACCATTTTGAAGATAAGCCTTCAAATGGTATTCTGTCTGACTACTGGGCAAACTTCAACAACAACATTTACCGTTGCAACCTGATTCTCGACCAGATTGACGGAGCGCAGTTTGATGAGACTTTGAAAAAGCAATATAAGGGTGAGGCTATGTTTATCAGAGCCTTAAACTACTTCAACATGTATCGTGTATGGGGTGGCGTTCCTGCAACAAAGCATGTAGTAAGTGCTGCAGAAGCTTTGAAGATTGCAAGATACTCTGACGAACAGATGTTCGATCTGATTGCAGGTGATTTGAAGGAGATTGTAGATAACAATTATCTTCCAGAGAAGTATTCTGCATCAGAAACAGGACGTGTAACAGCTAATGCTGCCAAGGCTCTGTTGGGTAAGGTTTATCTTACATTCCATAAGTGGAACGAGGCAAAGGATGTTCTTTCTCAACTCATCGGCAAGTATTCTCTGTTGCCATCAATCGGTCAGGTATTTGATGTGAACAACAAGAACAACGCAGAGATTATCTTTGCAGTTCACTTTAATAAGGAGATCGTAAACGAAGGTCATCCTTATTGGTACGATATTACCAACTTGACCGATGAAAGCGGTCAGGCAGAAGCACTTGTAAACTGCTTTACACAAGGTGACACCCGTAAGGAGATGATTACTTATGTGAAGGCAGAGAACAAAGCCTATCTGATGACTAAGTTCCTGGATACCAAGAATGTATCATTTAACCAGGTAGGTAATGACCAAATTCTTCTCCGTTATGCTGACGTACTTTTGATGTATGCAGAGGCATTAAACGAACTTGGATATGATGCTTCAGAAGGTTCTATCGCATTGAAGCAATTGAATGCAACCAGAACAAGAGCGGGTCTTACTAAACTGACAGCTGCAGATGTTCCTACACAGGAAAGCTTCCGCAAGGCTATTCTCGATGAGCGCCAGAAAGAGTTCCCATACGAGGGTCATCGCTGGTTCGACTTGGTTAGAATGGGATATGCTAAGAGCGTATTGGCTACACAAGGCTTGAACATTCAAGATTATCAACTCCTTTTCCCTATTCCTCAAACAGAAATCGAAAAGGTTGGAGATTCTAAAATCTTGTGGCAGAATCCAGGCTACGATAAATAAAACATTTCAAGAGGGCTCCGGTCCTCTTGAAATCTATATATAAATAAGGTATCATTTTTCCTCATCTTATAAACTAAAATAAACAATGAAAAAGATATATATCCTTTCCGTATTGTGCATGCTTTCTTCTATAAGCTTTGCACAAAGCAATCTGAAAGAGATTCTTAAGAATTTCAATAAGCCTGCAAAAGAAAATGTTATGGTCGTTTCTCATCGTGGAGACTGGCGTAATGCTCCAGAAAACTCTATTCAGGCATTCCAGAACTGTATCGACATGGGTGTTGATATGGTTGAGTTGGACTTGAAGAAGACAAAGGATGGCGTTCTGGTTCTGATGCACGACAAGAAGATTGACCGAACCATGAATGGTAAGGGATTCCCAGAGAATTATACTCTTGATTCTTTGAAATCTCTCCGCCTGAAGAATGGTGTAGGCTGCAAGACCCGCCATCAGATTCCAACATTCCGTGAGGTAATGGAACTCTGCAAAGGCAAAATCATGGTGAATGTTGACAAGGGCTACGACTACTTCGACGATGCCATGAAGGTTTTGAAGGAGACTGGTACAGTTGACCAATGCATCATCAAGGCTGAACTTCCTTACGAGGTGGTAAAGGCTGAGCATGGTGATGTTCTCGACAAGATGATTTTCATGCCTGTAGTTAACCTCGGCAAGCCTGGTGCAGAAGAGGTAATCGACGGTTACATCAAGAATATGAAGCCAAAGGCTTACGAATTGGTATTCAAGACTGATGATGCCAACACTCGCCGCCTGATTAAGAAAGTACGTGATAGTGGAGCAAGAGTTTTCATCAATACTCTTTGGCCTGAGCTTTGCGGTGGACATGATGATGATCGCGCCGTAGAACTCAAACAGCCAGAAGAGAGCTGGGGATGGATTGTTGGCCAGGGTACTAAGATTATCCAGACAGACCGTCCTGCTTTGCTTCTTGATTACTTGAGAGCCAAGAAACTTCATAAATAACAACTAAGGATTATATGTTTAAGAAAATAATAGACTTCTATAAGGTTTCGGAACCGATTCCGGCTAAAGCCTCAACACCTGAGGAAAACGAAAGAAAACTGAAACGTCTGCAATGGGCTATTTTCCTTTCTGCTACCATAGGATATGGTACATATTATGTGTGCCGACTCAGCCTGAACGTAATCAAAAAACCGATTGTTGATAATGGCGTATTCTCAGAAACTGAGCTCGGTATCATAGGCTCTGTCTTGTTCTTCACTTACGCAATCGGTAAGTTTACCAACGGTTTCCTTGCTGACCGAAGCAACATCAAGCGATTGATGTCTACCGGTCTGCTCGTTACAGCCTTGGTGAATCTGGCTTTGGGCTTTACCAATTCCTTCATCCTCTTCGCAGTTTTGTGGGGATTGAGCGGATGGTTCCAGTCGATGGGAGCTGCCTCTTGCGTGGTAGGTCTCTCCCGCTGGTTTAACGATAAGAACCGAGGAACGTTCTACGGATTCTGGAGTGCGAGCCATAATATTGGTGAGGCGATGACCTTCATCTTTGTGGCTTCCATCGTGAGCGCCTTCGGATGGCAATATGGTTTTATCGGAGCTGCGATAGTAGGTTTGGCGGGCGTTGTCCTGCTCCTTACTTTCTTCCACGATACGCCTGCAAGCAAGGGTGTTACCCTGCCGGGTATCAAGGTTGAGGAAAAGAAACAGGATACGGAATCTTACAACAAGGCACAGAGTGCGGTTTTGAAGAATCCGCTCATCTGGATTCTGGCCTTGAGTAGTGCTTTCATGTATATCAGCCGCTATGCTGTTAACAGCTGGGGTATCTTCTATCTTGAGAACGAGAAGGGATATACTACGATTGATGCCAGCTTCATCATCTCTATCAACTCTATCCTGGGTATTGTGGGAACCGTATCATCCGGACTGGTATCTGATAAGATTTTCAAGGGCAACCGTTATTTGCCAGCCGTTATCTTCGGCTTGCTGAATGCGTTGGCGCTCTGTCTGTTCCTGCTGATTCCGGGCCATCATCTCTGGGTTGATGCTACGGCGATGGTACTGTTCGGTTTGAGCATCGGCGTGTTGCTTTGCTTCCTCGGTGGTTTGATGGCGGTAGATATTGCGCCTAAGAATGCATCGGGTGCTGCTCTTGGCGTTGTCGGCGTAGCGAGTTATGTGGGTGCCGGCATCCAGGACATCATGAGCGGTCTGCTCATCGAGGGCAACAAGCATCTGGTAAATGGCGTAGAAACTTACGACTTTACCTACATTAATTATTTCTGGATTGGCGCAGCCCTGATGTCTGTCTTAATGACTTGCATCGTCTGGAATGCGAAGCCAAAGACTGTTTAAGAAATAAACGAAGCTATCATCAAAATACTCTTCACTCTTCACCTTTCGGCCGGAAACCCCTGTGTTTATCGGCATTCCGAGGGGTGAAGAGTTGTTTTTATCTCTTCACCCACTCTTCACCACTCTTCACCTTCAGGAACGGAAACAGAGGCGACAGACTGATAGGTGGATTGCAAATCAGCCAGAACTGAAGGGTGAAGAGTGGTGAAGAGTAGGTGAAGAGTGCCCGAATACTCTTCACCCCTCGGAATGCCGATAAACACAGGGGATTCGGGGCTTTTGGTGAAGAGTGAAGAGTATTTGGCAGGAAGCCTATACGAAAATAAAATAAAGGAGGTTTCGATAACTGTTCCAGTAAAACAGCCGACTAGCGACTCATGCGCTAGTCGGCTGTTTGCAGTTTTCCAGTTGGCTATTTATATTTTGCCAGTTAGCTATTTCCGGTTCTCGCATCAATCATCGCAAATACTTGCATCTATCATCGCAAGTACTTGCATCTATCATCGTAAGTACTTGCATCTATCATCGTAAATAGCTGCATCAATCATCGTAAACAGTTATTTAAACAAATCATCCATTGTAACGACACTTTGTACCCGACCGGCATATTCGTTGAACTTAAGCCCATAAGTAGTAACCAATGTAAGATGCAAGGAACTCCTGCATTTCGTTTCTTCAGCAAACGTACTCAGTTTATGGCGCAGATTCTTGTCATAAGCAGCATTAATGGAGAAATCATCCTCACAGAATTTCATTTCACAAACATTGATGATACGGTCGGCTCTGTCAATAATCATATCTATCTGCGCACCATCTTTCTCTTTTCTGCTTTTCCAGGGACTCGCCTCTGTCTGCACTCCACTAATACCGAGTGCCTGCTTGATTTGTGGCAGATGATAATAGCAAAGAGATTCAAAGGTAAAACCTCTCCATGCTGTCAGCTCAGGTGTCAGCAGGTTGTCTTGCCAGAAATGCGGATTTGTCGTCTTTCTGCCATCTATGAATGACAAATAGAATTTGCTGTAGAAATCTGTCAGACGGAAATATACCTCACGCTTGGGATAATCATACTTAACATACGATGTTATGAAATCACTCACTTCGAGTGATTTTAATGTAGCTGAAAGTCCACCGCCATCAGGCATTTTTGTAAGCGAAACGATTTCTTTTCGCGTATATCCCTGTCTTTTTTGAGCCAGAAGGCGCACGATAGTCATGCAATCCTCCGCATTAGTAAAGAGAGAAGAATAGAGGCGGTCGAACTCTAAACCGAGTTTGGCTGCAGGTTCGAAGAAAAGCCTGTCCATATTCTGAGCCAGACTTTTGCCTTTCTGCAGCATGGAAATATAATAAGGAATGCCACCTGTAGCCATATAACATTGTATCTGGTCGAACTTAGACATCACGATGTTGTTAGCCTGATAGTATTCTTCGCATTCGCCCAACGTAAACGGGCGCAACTTGATTTCATCAGTTGTGCGATCAAACAAACCGCCTTTGTTGTTTAATAGCTTGTCTGAAATCCATGACGTGGCAGAGCCGCAGACGATAAGCATGATATTCTGCTTTCCTGCAGCCCATCCATTCCAAAAATGCTCTAATGCTGTAACAAATCCCGAGCGGGGAGTGTCAAGCCATGGCAATTCATCTATGAATATCACCTGACGCTTGTCTGTATCTTGCTCTTCCAAGAGATTGATGAGTGCATCAAAAGCTTCGAGCCAAGAGGATGGCACCTTCTTACCCTTGCTGCCATAGCGAACAAGACTGGAGTAAAAGCTAGTCAACTGTTGCTCCATTATTTTTTGACCACTCAACTCGTAAGGAGATAAACCCGTATGGTAAAAGCTCATTTTATCCTGAAACAATTCTCTTACGAGAAAGGTTTTTCCGACCCTTCTTCTACCATATATTACTGCAAAAACAGGTTTATTTTCCTTGTAAAGATCCAGGAGTTCCTTAATCTCCTGCTTTCTTCCGATAATTTTCTGTGCCATAATCCGTTCGTTTATTTTGCTGCAAATATACAAAAAATATCGTTTCGAGCAAAATAAACGCACGCTATTTTGCTCGAAATGGGATAAAAATACCATTTCGAGCAGAATTTACTTAGCATTTACGAACCGATACTTATTTATCCAACACACTTAAATTCTGATAAAACCAGACGTTCATCTGATTGGCTCCACGATGATTCCAAGCATAGTAAGGAATCAGAGTCAACACATCGTTCTTGACAGATACGCCATTGGCACCCTCTTCCAGAATCTGGGCATCAGCCTTGATGGCCTTGACAGAGAAGGCTGGAGCACCCTTAGTCTCGGTGTTCTGAATGCTGTAGTTATCCACCACAGAGAAGGCAGGCTTCTTAGCCATAACGGCACGGAGCACTGGCTCGTTCTGATTATCTACAGCCTCAGCGCAATATACCAATGGTCCACGCTCTACGGCAACCTTGCCCTTATCATCAGCCACCTTGCCGTTAGCTACAACTGTACGGATAGGCATATCGAAGTGGATGCGGATTACATCGCCCTTCTTGATGTTCTTGACAGGGAGATAACCCTTGTTGGCATCGAGATCAGCCTCTACAGCCTTGCCGTTTACGGTTACTGTGTAAGCAGGCTTCTCGGCATCGCTATACTTGTAAAGGTCGCTAGGTACTACCTGGTTGCGAACCCATCCAGGAATACGGACCAGGAGGTTGGCATTCTTCACACCGCTCTTCTTCACAGCAATCTTGATGTCGCCGTTCCAAGGATACTCGGTAGTCTCCTCCAGAACCACATCCTTGCCATTCACCTTGATGGTAGATGTATTACCGGCAAAGAGGTTTACATAGATGTTGTTATCCTTCACACCATAGAGATAACCCGGCACAGAAGGGATGAAGCGGCACAGGTTACTTGGGCAGCAGGCACATCCGAACCAAGGCTGGCGGGTGGTGTTGCCATCAGCATTGAAGGCATACTTGCCATCGCTTGACAATGGGTTAGGATAGAAGAATCTGCCACCATCCATGCTCATACCCGAGATGACACCATTATATAAGGTACGCTCCATGCAGTCGATATACTTGCTCTCGCCGTGAAGCAGGAACATGCGCTCAAAGAGATAAACCATAGAGATGGCTGCACAGGTTTCATTATAGGCAGTCATGTTTGGCAACTCATAGTTCTCGCCGAAAGCTTCACCTGCATGACGGGCACCTACACCACCCGTAAGATAGTACTTCTTGCCAACGATGTTTTCGAAAATGCGGTCGATGACCTTCATATAGGCAGAATCCTTGGTCAGAGCTGCCACATCTGCAATACCGGCATACATATATCCGGCACGCACCGCATGACCTACTGCCTCTTTCTGCTCCAGGATAGGAGCCTGACTCTGAGAATATGGGTTGCGGATATGAGTCTTGCCACGATAGTCGAGCAGATACTTCGCCTCATCCAGATACTTCTTCTCACCGGTCAGGGTATAGAGACGAGCCAAAGCCATCTCTGCAATCTGGTGTCCCGGAACGATGGTAGCCTGACCAGGATTAGGTCCCACCTCCTTTACCACGCAATCAGCATAACGCTTGGCGATATTCAGGAACTTGGTGCTACCCGTAGCCTGATAGTGAGCGCAGGCTGCATCTACCATGTGACCGAGGTTGTAAAGCTCGTGGCTCGCCTCCTCGTCCTTGACCCAACGCTTATTTCCCGACCACTGGTGTGGATGCTTTGGATTGATGGTACGGGCGGTATAGAGATAGCCATCTGGCTCCTGTGCCGCAGCTACCACATCGAGCACGCTGTCGATGTAAGCCTTCAACTTCTTGTTCGGATAAGTCTGTAGGATGTAGCTGGCACCTTCGATGGTCTTATAAACATCGGTATCATCGAAAGAGAAGCCCATGAACTTGCTCACATCCCACTCCTTGGTATCCAAGCCCGGGTGGTTAGGATGCTGCAGGGTATAGGCAGCCATCTCGAAATTCTTGTAACGGTGCTCGCTCTCACACTTGCTGAAAGCCAATGGCACGGTTACTTCTCGGGCAGCCTTCAAGCGGGCACCCCAGAAAGTATTCTGTGAAATCTTCACACTGGTGAATGGTACTTGAGTGAATGGATAGCCATTGCCCAATACCTTTGCATTCTTCGCCATGGTTGGCACAACTACAGCTGCCGAAAGCAATACTGCTGAAATTAATCTCTTCATTTTCAAATAGGTTTTATTAATTTTATATTATTGTTTGTTATTTCGGTTGCAAAGATAAGAAAACTTTCCGACTATAGTGTATAATAAACAATAAAAAGCAGGTAATTATCAGTCAAACACCAATATTTATATCATATTTAACTCTTTTTTTTGTTACAATCGTTTTTTTATCTTACCTTTGCAGTCAAATTATAAATACAATAATATATCAAATATGAATCATCTTCCATACCGTGCCATCGCCCTTGATCTGGATGGCACCCTGACCAACCACGACAAGGTGGTTACCCCGAAAACCCGCGAAGCGCTGCTCCAGGCAGAAGCCGAGGGTGTTGTTATCATCCTTGCTTCAGGCAGACCGACCTACGGCATCGAACCGGTGGCGGAATGCCTGGAACTGGATAAACGAGGCGGATACATCCTATCTTATAATGGCGGCAACATCGTGAATGCCAAGACTGGCGAAAAACTCTTCGCCCAGTTCCTTCCTGATGAGGTGATACCTATATTATATAGGTACGCGAAGGAGAAGAACCATTCCCTGCTGGGATATGCCGGCAACGAGATTATCACCGAGATGCCCGACGACCAGTATGTGAAGGAAGAATCGCGTATCAACAAGATGAACATCCGAAAGGTAGAAAACCTGTTCGAAGCCCTGGAGCCTCACCCTACCAAGCTCCTCATGACAGGCGACCCGGCAGATATGCTCAAGGCAGAAAACGAGCTTTCTGAGATTCTGGGCGACAGGATGGACATCTTCCGCTCAGCCCCATTCTTCCTGGAGCTGGTTCCTAAAGGCATCGACAAGGCAAAGTCCCTGCTCCGCCTTCTGTCGAAAATCAATCTCACCCCAGCCGATATGATTGCTTTCGGAGATGGCTACAACGACCTGAGCATGCTGAAACTGGCAGGCATGGGTGTAGCCATGCTGAATGCAGCACCAGAGGTTAGAGCCGAAGCCGACTACATCACGCTTTCCAATGAAGAAGATGGCGTAGCTGCTGCTTTGGAACATTTCTGTAAAAAGGATTTTTTAAAGTAAAAAGGCTGAAGTTTCGCATGTGGTTCAAGTACGGGCTGAAGGCCCAAAAGCTCCTAGCCCAGGGCATCGCCCTGGGTATAATGGCAATCAGCAAGGCGCCCTGTAAGGGCAAAAGCTTTGTATATTGCCAGGTATTTGAAAGCTTTTGCCCTTACAGGGCGACAGGTTTGCGCCCATAAACACCCAGGGCGATGCCCTGGGCTAGGAGCTTCTGCCCTTTCAGGGCGTATGGGGCTTACTTTTTTACCTTTTTACTTTTCAACAATCAGTCCACCCTTAGGCTGCATTTCCACCTTCAGGTTTCCCTTCTTATCCACCTTTACGGTCTTCATCTGAGAAACAGGCCAGAGAGCCTTCTTGTCCTTGCTGGCTGTTTCATGATAATAGGTAACGCTCTTGCCGGCAAGCATTGGCAGATTCAGGGTGAGCTTCATCACCTGGTCGGTACCATTCAAACCGGCAACATACCATTTATCACCATGGCGACGGGCAACAACCGCATATTTTCCAGGATAACCGGCGATGAATTTGGTCTCATCCCAGGTAGTAGGAACGCTCTTCAGGAAATCAATCTCGTGCTGAGGAAGCTCAGAGAGATTATTCGGATAGATGGCGATACATTGGATAGCAGCCTGGTTCATGATAGCCGAGGCCATCTCGAAAACATCGGTGGTATAACGGCGATGACGACTTTTGTTATCCTTAGAGAGATATTTGTTCATGATGGTACCACCCCAATCCATCGCTCCCACGGCATTGCGGCAGAATGGATGCATGGTCAGCTCAAAGCCCTCCTGCTTGGCATGATAATCAGAGAAGAATACATTCTCAGAAGCCAGTACAGCCTCGCTCGATACATAGTTAGGATACATGCGCTCCCAACCTCTTGGCAGGGTGCAGCCATGGAAGATAACCTGAATGCCATAATCGTTGGCATCGCTGAGGATGTCTTCATACTGCTGCATGGTATGCTGCTTGTCGCCACCGAAGAAATCTACCTTGATACCCTTGATGCCGATGCTCTTCATCCAGGCCATCTCCTTCTTGCGGGCCACGATGTTATCCATGATGCCACGAGGTCCCTGAGGTGCATCGTTTGCCACACCATTGGAATTATACCAGAGCATCAGACTTACATTCTTGCTCTGCGCATACTTGCTCAACTCTGCTATCTTGTCTCTACCAATCTGGGTATCCCACAGCGCATCAACCAGCACATATTCATATCCCATGGTAGCAGCCAGGTCGATGAACTGCTTCTGGTCGTTATAGTTGCAGGATTCATCCTGCCAGATGAGCCAACTCCAGGCATACTTGCCAGTTCCGTATTTCTGGGAAGCCTCGAATCTTGGCTCTACTACATCGTATGGAATGGTGGTCTCTACCAGAGGCTTCAAATCAGAACCCACGGTAATGGTGCGCCAAGGAGTGGAACCAGGAAGGATGAAGGTGCCCGATGTAGAACCGATGCCATCAGCCTCCTTCTCCATTGGGAAGGCGATCTGATAACCCTTAACAGCATCATAATCGCTGATGTGACAACCCGGATAGTTGCCGTGAGTACCCGTCTCGCTGACCAAAACCCAGCCATCGCCGCCTACCTTGAAGAGGCAAGGGAAGGTATAGCCATGACCATAACCCGACTTGGCTGTAAGAGGCTGATCCACCTTATAATCTTCTTCATAACTTGGTTTGGTTCGGGCAAAACCGATGAGCGGAACCGACTGTGGACTGAGGTAGGTGGTGGTTACCTTGGGAAGATTGAAGGCAGTCTTCTCCTCGTTTACGATGAGATGCTGAGCCTTCAGTTGATCAAAAGTATAACGGAATGCCACGTCATTGTTGCTTACATTGAAGGTAACCGTCATTGGCTGCTTCTTACCGTTGATGTATGTCACGTTGAGCTGGTTGGCATGATAATCTACATGCGAAACCTTGGCGGTGCGGAGGTCATAGCTCTTCTCCACCTTTATCTCATTCTTGCCCTGATAGGTCAAGCCCTGACTGAAATCGCCTACATTGGCAAGGAGTCCGAGCTGTGATTCCTCCATCATTCGCTTGCCTGCATAGTCGATGGAATAATAGAGTTTGCCATCGCGGTCTTCTACCACGACATTCAACTTACCATCAGGAGAACTGACAGTATTCTTCTCTGCGTATGCACCGATGCTCGCCATCAATGCCAGCGCTACTGCTAAAACATTTTTCTTCATTTCCAGATAAAAGTAATTAGTTTATTTGTTACTATGTTTTTATGCCGCAAAGTTAAGCAATGTTATCGAATAAACAAAAATTAAATCGAATTATTTTGTATTTTCTTCAAATAATAGTAACTTTGCACGAAATAAACTATACACATATCAGCAGTTATGTTACAACTTGACAATTTCTATAAGGCTCGCTTCGTGCTGAGCAAGGTAATAAGAAAGACTGAGTTGGTTCACACGCCAAGAATCAACCCAGAGAGTGATGTTTATTTGAAACCAGAGTGCCTGCAGAAGACCGGTTCGTTCAAGATTCGTGGTGCTTACTATAAGATTTCACAACTCACCGATGAAGAAAAGGCGAAGGGTGTGATAGCCTGTTCTGCGGGCAACCATGCACAGGGTGTAGCGCTGGGAGCTACAGCCATGGGCGTCAAGAGCCTCATCTGTCTGCCTGAAGGTGCTCCTATCTCCAAGGTAGAAGCAACCAAGCGACTGGGTGCTGAAGTCTGTCTGGTACCTGGCGTTTACGATGATGCCTACCAGAAGGCGCTGGAACTGAAAGATGAGCATGGCTACACCTTCGTTCATCCTTTCGATGATGAGAATGTCATCGCCGGGCAGGGCACCATCGGATTGGAAATTATCGACCAGCTGCCTGATGTAGAGGCTGTAGTAGTGCCTGTTGGCGGCGGCGGTCTGATTTCGGGTGTGGCTTTCGCCATCAAATCGTTGAATCCGCATGTAAAGGTATATGGTGTTCAGGCTGAAGGAGCAGCAAGTATGGTACAGAGTCTGCACGATCACAAACAGGAGAAGTTGCCTTCTGTAGCAACCGTAGCCGATGGTATTGCCGTAAAGGAACCGGGCAAGATTACCTTTGAAACCTGCTCCAACTATGTAGACGAAATCGTAACAGTGAGCGAGGATGAGATCTGTGCAGCCATCCTGAAACTCATAGAGAGTGAGAAGATGGTAGCCGAAGGTGCCGGTGCGGCCAGCGTGGCAGCAGTAATGTACAACAAGGTTCCGGTGAAGGGCAAGAAAACCATCTGCGTGGTAAGCGGCGGTAATATCGACGTAACCATCCTGAACCGCGTCATCACCCGTGGTCTTGCCAAGAGCGGCCGTCTCTGCACCATCGAGATGGAGCTGGATGACAAACCGGGTGAATTGGTAGAGGTTTGCTCTGTCATCGCCGGATTGGGCGGTAATATCACCGGTGTTCACCACGACCGTTCTGCCAACCGCAACAAGGTGAATGCCTGCGTGCTCCGCCTCACCATGGAGACTCGCGACGAGGAACACGTAAGAGAAATCAAGGAGGCTTTGGAATCAAAGGGATTCCATCTCTGGATAGTATAATATTTAATGTTGAATGGTTAGTGTTCAATGTTTAGTATTAAGTGTTAAATTATAAATTGTAAATTGTAAATTATAAATTGAAGATTATGAACGCAATTCACACAGACAATGCGCCTGCAGCTATCGGTCCATATAGCCAGGCTATCGAAGTAAATGGTTTTGTTTTTGCATCTGGTCAGATTCCTATCGACCCTGCAACAGGCAATTTCGTAGAAGGTGGCATCAAGGAGCAGACTCGCCAGAGCCTCACCAACGCCCAGAACATCCTGAAGGCAGCAGGTACCGACCTTTCTCATGTGGTTAAGACTACAGTTTATCTGAACAGCATGGACGATTTCGCAGCCATGAACGAGGTTTATGCCGAGTTCTTCAGCCAGCCATATCCAGCCCGTTCTGCCGTAGCTGTAGAGAAGTTGCCAAAGGGCGCCCTCGTAGAGGTTGAGGTTTTGGCAGCCAAGTAATTCTTCCTCTTTTCTATCAGGAAGTAAACATTCAAGGTGAAAATATTCTTTAGATGGTATCAAGCATTACATTAAAGAATCTGATTATAGGCTATCGTTCGAAGCATCAGCTCCGGGCGATAGCCTCACCTGTTCATGCCTCGCTCCAAGCCGGTGAACTGACCTGTCTCATCGGAGCCAACGGAGTGGGCAAATCTACCTTACTCAGAACTTTAGCCGGATTTCAGCCAGCGCTTGATGGCGAAATCCTGATTCAAGACAAATCCCTTTCTGATTTCTCTGCCCAGGAACTCGCCAGAGAAATCAGCATCGTTCTCACATCGAAGACAGACCATGCCCAACTCTCAGCAGAAGAGATTGTTGGCATAGGCCGTTCTCCCTATACCGGTTTCTGGGGCACATTATCAACTGCCGATAAGCAGATTGTTGCCTCTGCTCTTCAGGAAACTGGCATTCAGCATCTTGCCCAGAGAAACATCAGCGAACTGAGCGATGGTGAGCGCCAGAAAGTAATGATAGCCAAAGCCTTGGCGCAGCAAACCCGCATCATCATCCTGGACGAGCCTACCGCCTTTCTAGATTTCCCCAGCAAGATAGAAACCCTACAGATGCTCCGCCGTCTAGCGCACGAACAGCATAAATCCATATTACTGTCAACCCATGATGTAGAGTTGGCGCTCCAGCTCTCCGACCGTCTCTGGCTGATGGAAGAAAGCCGTTTCTCTATCGGCACTCCTAAAGAACTGGCTGCCGATGGTTCCTTATCCAGATTCATCAATCGTGACGGCATCCGATTCAACAAGGATTCCCTCCGCATCGAAATCAAATGAGTTTTCGTAATTGATTTTTTCTATGGTTGCACGCAAGCACATGAAGAAAAATTCTCAAGTGGCTCAGTTTGCTAACTCAAGTAGCTCAATCTGCTAACTCAAGTAGCTCAGTCTGCGAGTTCAGACGTCTCAGTTAGTTGATGCAGACGTCTCGATAAGCCTACGGATACGGCTCCGTTAGCCTACGCAGCCATATCTGTAACCCGATGCAGTCATATTCGTAACCCAGCGCAGCCATATTCGTAACCCAACGCAACCATATTCGTAACCCAACGCAGCCATATTCGTGAATAAGTTTTAGATAATTATCTATCATCCATCACGCTATACAGAAGAGATAATTACCTCATTATCAAACGTTTAAAGATTTAAAAAGAGGATACGTGTAAAATCTAGCACTTTGAAAGCTAGGATACGTGCAACAACAAGAATACCAGGAAGTTATGAGACGTAAAATCTACAGTCAATTATTAACAGAACTTTCGCATGTGGTTCAAGTACGGGCTGAAGGCTCAAAAGCTCCTAGCCCAGGGCGCGTGGAGCAAACTTGCGTATATATTGTCAATAGAAGCGCTTTCAACCGTACAGGTTGCCAGATTTACTATTTCCGTTTTTGCTGTTCTCTCATTATCCTAACCGTCAAATCGGCAAACTTTTTTATTGCTGCCTGAACCTGTCCTCGTCCGAAAGCCCAGAAGATGAGGGCGGCAGAGGCTGGTGCAGCATGTGTTCCTACATACTGGCGCATTTTAAGAACCGTGCAGTTTTCAATACCAAGTTCTTTCATGGCAGCGAATACTTGGGCTGCTGGTACTTCAAAATCAGCCTTAGTGCGCTGATCTCTAAGTACCAATGCGGTCTTGTTTACCTTAACTACCTTGTATTCCTTATTGGCGTTACTGCGATATGTCTTGATAGTCTTAATCTTTTGAATAAAGTTATCGAATGTCAATATATTAATATCTTCCGTCATAACTAATGGGGTTTAAATGTTGTGGTGATAAGCAAATCATTCCACCTTTTTGTTATAATTCTCCTCTATTATGGTGCAAAAGTAAGTTTTTTCCGTGAAAAAAACAAGAAAAAATGCATTTTTCTAGAGCATGTACAATATATTCTTTTATCAGGTATCTATTTACATCTTTTTAATTGCCAAAAACTTGCATGATTCAAAAATTAGCCGTATCTTTGCGGCTAAAGATAGGAATAGGAGAAATTGTTATGGCAAACAATGCATGCAGAAAGCTGCCGGTAGGCATACAGTCTTTCAATAAAATCAGAGAAGAAGGTTATCTCTATGTAGATAAGAGTGACATCATTTGGAAATTGGCGAACAACGGCAAACAATATAATTACTTGAGCCGTCCTCGCCGATTTGGTAAGTCTGTGCTTGTTGATACACTCCAGGCTTACTTCGAAGGAAGGAAAGAACTCTTCGAAGGACTGAAAATCATGGATTTGGAGAAGGAATGGAAACAGTACCCGGTTATTCGATTCGACATGAGCCGAGGGGGAGCGACAGCAAATGAAGTTAAGGCATACCTGGATCGAACTTTTGATGTTTATGAGCAATTATATGGCATCCATATCAAACCAACAGATTCACTAGGAAACCGCTTCGACCTAATCATTAAAACCGCCTATAAGCAAACAGGGCTCAAGGTTGCCATTCTTATCGATGAGTACGACTCTCCTCTCCAGCACTCGTGGAAAACTCCCGAGCATGAGGGTTGCACAGAAGTATATAGAAGTGTATTTTCCATCTTGAAAGCTGATGATGCGTACCAACGTTTCGTCTTCATTACGGGTATCACCAAGTTTACGCAGATTTCTCTTTTCTCTGTTCTCAACAACCTGACCAATATCAGTTTTCTTCCTGAATATGCAGCTATCTGCGGTATTACAGAAGAAGAAATCGGGGAGAACTTCAAGCCGGAACTGGAAAGAATGGCTGAAGTGAACGAGTGGACCTTGCAGCAAACTCATGATAACCTGAAGGATTACTACGATGGATACCATTTCAGTCGCAGAAACATGGTGGACATCTACAATCCTTTCAGTCTCCTTAATGCACTCGACGCACAAGACTTGAGCTGTTTCTGGGTTTCATCAGGAGCAACCTCCATGCTACCTAAGTTTGTGGACAACATGGAACTGCGCTTACGAAATTTCGAAAATTGTCCGATTTTACGCAAGACTCTTGAGAGTTCTGATGTCATAAATGGTGGTGCCGAACTCTTTCTCTATCAGACGGGTTACCTTACCATCAAGTCGAGCGATGAATTTGGCTATTTCTTAGGTTTCCCAAACCAAGAAGTGAAACAGGCTATTGGATTGGGGAATTACTGAAGAATAAAAACATAGAAGAAGAGGGCGTGCAAAGACTATATCTTGCACACCCTATTTTTTTCCCTATCCCTACAATATCTCCAACTGATCCTTTACCGCCTTATAACAGCGGCGGGAAACCGTGATTTCCTCATGGTCGAAAGGAGGAGAAAAGATGCAGCGGAGCGTATAATTCTCGATGCAGAGAAGATAATCGAGATTGATGATGCAATCCTGACGAACCTGAGCCAGAGAAGGCGACATGGAAAGGATGGTCTTTGCCGTGGCCTGCCTCTTCAATTTATAAACCTGCCCATTCGACAACTTCAACTGCCAAAGATGAGTAGCCTCATCAAAAGTGCAACTGAACACATCATCGGGCTTCAACATCAATAAACCCGAAATGGTCTGAATGGCAAGACGCTTGGCTGCTGTTCCCAGCATCCCATTCATTCCCGAAAAATCCTGAGCCTTCTGAGAAGCCAAGACTGATTCAGAAAAACAGGAAGAGGACTCTGGAACGGAAGAAGCATCTTCATCCACATCATCTCCATCTTTCATTTTCTGCCGGATTCGGTCTACCACCAGTTCAAACTCATCCTGCTGATAAGGTTTCAACAGGAAATCGAAGGCAGAGGCTCTGAGCGCATCAATCATATACTTATCGAAGGCGCTGTAAAATACTACGATAAGTTCCATCGGAATTTCATCTCTCAGAGATTGCAACACCTCAAAACCCGTCTGTCCAGGCATTTCAACATCGATGAACAGCACATCGGGCTGTATGCTCATCACCAGATTCTTTGCCGATACCGCCGAAGAGGATGTGGCAATCACCTCAAAATCTTCCAGAGTTGCCAAATCATCCTGCAACCTGTGGATGCTCTGTGGTTCATCGTCCACAATCACAACCTTAATTCTATCTTGCATGCTATTTCGTTTTAAATTCTTATGAAAAGTTTCTTACTTAAAGACATTATAATCGTAATTACATGGAACTCCGATACTTACACATATTCCTCTATTCCTGGTACCACCCTCCTCTTCTGATGCTCCTCTGTTGCTCTGCATCTTGAAAAACATCTTGCGTTCGTTGCTTGCATTAAGCATTTCGATGGTACTGTTCAGAATTCTCAATCCGGTTCCCGTACTGGCAGCACAATTTTTCTTTTTCTTGCCAACGGTACCCGAAACTCCACATCCGTTGTCTGTAACATCTATGCGGAGCATATCGTCCTCAACCCAGATGTTTACATCCAGCAAAGGCTTATCTCCCGTCTCTTTCATTCCCACAAAAGCATGTTTCAAAGCATTCTCTACAGGAATCTGGATAATCATAGACGGCAGCATGAGCTTCATATCCACATCCTTGGCAACATGGAACTGAGGCATCGGAAGGAACGGATTGATTTCATGGCGAAGAGTAGAATAGCTCGTCACCATCTGCAGTTCCTCTTCCAAACTTACCGCCATCTTATCGCAAGAAAGCAAGTAGGCACGCAGTACCTGTATCAGGAGCTGAAGCGGTTTGACATTAACCCCCTTCGGAAGATTAGATACGAAGATATTGAGCACATTAAATACAAAATGAGGCGAGAAACGATTGCGCACATTCTCCATCTTCAGAGCCATCATCCGGTTCATCTCCTCCTGATGCTGTTGCTTGTTGCGCAATATTTTGTATCGGAGAAAAGCGATGAGAGCCAACACGCTCATTAGCAGCAAACCGATGACCAGTAACAGGATAACTCTAAAGGATCTTACCTCTGCTTGCGTGGTGCTAAGGGATAAATCACGGCGAACGATGGCCGTATCCTGCTTGAATCTCAATTCATTCTCCTGAACATTCGAAACCATCGTAGCGTTACGGAGCGAATCGTCGTACTGATTCATCAGTTTCTGATATTGCAGAGCCTTGGCATATTGTCCCTTGCGCTCACAAAGAGCCGCCAGTCCCTTATGATAAAGGTAAAGATAATTAGGCGACATCTTGGAGAGATCGTATGGCTTGTTCAAAATCTCAGTAGCCTTCACCAGACTATCCTGCTTCAGAGCCAGAGATGCATTCAATCCATCCACATAGAATTGCACATCGCTCTGCATGGAGGGCTGGGCAAAGAAGAATTTCGTGGTAAGAGTCAGATATTTCTGTGCAGAATCCAATCGGTTGAGCTCCAGATAAGTCTGTCCGAGATTAGCATCAACAATAGCCGTCGCCAGGGGCTGTTCCATTTGCCGTGTAGCCTTTTGAGCCTTCAGGAAGCATTTCAGAGCCTCAGCCGGTTTTTCCTGACTGCTGTACACATTTCCCCAACTGTTGTAAAAGAAATGAACATCTTTCGGACTCTTTGGCGGATACAGGCGTTCAGCCTTCTGGAAATAATGATGCGCCAGCTGATAGTTCTGCAAATCATTATAAACCTGTCCCAGTCCTGAGAAAATACTGTTCTGGGCTTCATGCTGATTCAGAGAATCTGCCAGGAAATAGGCACGGCGATACCAGGAAGAAGCATCCGCCAGCTTACCCATCTGTCTGGACGCATCGGCAATATTGATACATACATCAATCGCCTCGCCGCAACTGTCAAGGTTCATGATTTCATGATAAGCTTTCTCATAATAATTCAAAGCCTCCTTCCTCTTGCCGGAAACCAGCAAAAGTATGCCTTGCAGATTATCAGCATAAGAAAGAATTCTGTTGTCAGGAGTTTGTTTGCAATAAGCGTTAACCGAATCTATCAACGACTGGCATTGGGCATCAGCCCCCTTCATATAATAACATTTAGCTATTAATAATTTTTTCCATTGATCGCTTTTATCGGGATTACCTTCACATTTGAAATTTCTTATCAGCATGATCATCGAATCAGGATGACTCTGCATGAGAGATTGGTGACCGGACACAAATTCATCGATATCTTTATGCCACGACTCATCACCCTTCTGCCGATGAGAACAAGCGGCAAACAGCAGCATCAGAACGAATAACCACAGAAGGCACAGTCCGTTCTTAATCTGCATCGTCATTATCTTTCTATATACACTTACCATGATAGACTATTTAAAAGAATTTATGTTTCAGTTGCGAAAGTACAACAAAAAATCCAAATAGACAAAAAAATAACTGAAAAACTCATTTTTTATATAAAATATGAACTAAAACGCGTTTAAATGTGTATCTTTGTAGCATGGAAATGCATTTATTCAAAAATATAGAACTAAATAATATGCCTGAAAGGATGAACAATCCATTCAGCTACGAACCTCATCCGCTCTGCATCGAAGCATGCAGGGAGCTGCAGGCTGAACTCTCAAAGCGAAACGACTGGCAAGAGGAAATAGACCGTGGAAAGATGTTCGGCGTGCTTATCGTAGAAGCCGACAACAGTAAGATTGGCTATCTGAGAGCTTATAGCGGACAGATTGGCGGCAGAAGCGACTGGGAAGGTTTTGTGCCAGCCGTTTTCGATTATCTTCAACCCGACGGATATTTCAAGGTACATGAGGCTGAGATTTCGGAAATGAACCAGCAAATCAGACAGTTTGAAGCCAACGAAACCCTGATAAAGGCGAAAAGCCTGATTGATAATTTGCAGCAAAAGCGCCAGGAAGTTATCGCAAACTATCAGACAAAGATAAAAGAAGCAAAGGAAAAGCGAGATGCAAGGCGCCAGGAAGCCCTTTCGGCAGGAACGCCCCTGAGCGAGGAAGAGGAGAAAGCGATGATAAAAGAGAGCCAGTTTATGAAGGCAGAGCTGAAGAGGCTGAAAAAGTCGATAAACGAAAAGACGGCGTACGAAACGCTATATGAAAACTACGAAAAGGATTTGAAAAGTGCGAAACAGCTCCGCAAACAGTTATCTGAAGAACTTCAGCAATGGCTGTTTTCGAAATTCCAGATGCTGAATGCGGAAGGAGAAAGCAAGGACCTGCTGGAGATTTTCAAGGACGAGGCGGTTAAGATTCCACCTGCCGGAAGTGGAGAATGCTGCGAACCGAAACTGCTGCAATATGCCTACCAGCATGGCTACAAGCCTCTGCAGATGGCGATGTTCTGGTGGGGAGAGAGTCCGAAAGAAGAAATCAGACATCATCTTCAGTTTTATCCTGCCTGCAACGGAAAATGCAAACCGATACTACATTGGATGCTGCCTAAAACAGTCTTTGAAACCCAACAGACCGAAACTACTATATATAATAAGGTGGAAACGCTCTACGAAGACCGTGAACTGGCAGTCATCTATAAGCCCGAAGGTTTACTCTCGGTTCCGGGGAAAGATGCAGCCCAGCCTTCCGTCTACGCTCTGATGCGCAGGAAATATCAGGAAGCTACCGGTCCGCTCATCGTCCATCGTCTGGACATGGCAACAAGCGGACTGATGATTGTTGCCAAGACCGAGTTTGCCTATCATCGCCTGCAGAAGGAGTTTCTGAATCATCAGGTTCAGAAGAAGTATGTAGCCATCGTTTGCGGAAAAGACAAGGAATCGTGCAACCGGATTCTGAAAGAAGCTGAAGGCGGAAGAGGTTACATCTCGCTCCCCCTGATAGCAGATTTCCTAGACCGTCCACGACAGATGGTAAACCGCGAACAGGGCAAGGAAGCCATTACAGAATACGAGGTTCTAGAGCGTATTGACGATACCCATCTTCGCCTGGCGCTCTATCCTAAAACGGGCAGAACGCACCAGCTGAGAGTGCATTGTGCTCATCAGGAAGGTCTGAATGCCCCTATCATCGGCGATCCGCTCTACGGCAACGAGCCTGCAACAAGACTGCATCTTCATGCAGAGGAAATCACATTTGAGCACCCGATGACGGGAAAGAAGATGACTGTAACAAGAAAGGCTGATTTCTAACCGAAACCAGCCTTTCTTCATATCTGCGGATGACAGAATCCGCAGAAACAGATGAAAACATCGTAACATCAGACAAAGAACATCACGATAACCTGAGCTATCACCACTCTGATAAACATGCCGAGCGGATAAACCGTAGCATAACTGATACTTGGCGTATCGCCATCCAACGTCTCGTTGGCGTAAGTAAGCGCCATCGGATTCGCCATACTTCCACAGAGGATTCCGCAGATACTGCCGAAGTCATACTTCTTGGACTTCAGGATGATGAGACCTACAATAACCACAGGCACAACCGTGATAAGGAAACCGATGCCTACCCACATCAAACCTTCCGGACGGACTACCGTCTGGAAGAACTGTCCACCAGCCGCCAATCCCAGGCAACCGAGATAGAGGGCAAGACCCAGTTCTCGCAGCATCAGACCCGCACTTCGCGTCATGTAAGAGATGAAATGCACACGAGGCCCCAGCGCACCAATCAGAATACCCATCACGATAGGACCACCGGCAATACCCAGACGCACAGGAGCCGTCATTCCAGGAATATCCAGAGGAATGGTTCCTACGGCAAGACCGAGAATGATTCCGAGGAAGATAGCGCCGAGGTTCGGCTCGTTCAGGGTCTTTACGGTATTACCCAGAAACTGTTCTACATGGTCGATACTCGTAGGGTCGCCAACTACCGTCAGTCGGTCGCCGTACTGCAGACGGAGGTCATCTGTAGCAAGCAGACGGATATCACCACGAAGCACTCGGCTCACATTCACGCCATAGGAATTTCGCATCTGCAGACTGCCCAGGCGCTTGCCGTTCAGTCCCGGACGGGTAACAACGATAATGCGGCTTTCTACCTTCGCATCAATCGCATTCCAGTCTACCTTATCATTATTCCACTCCTTATCCACCTTCTTTCCGAAGAGAATCTGCATCGCCGAAACCTCGTCCTTATTGGTAACCACGAGTACATTATCATTCGTATGAAGAACCGTATCAGCCTGAGGAACTATCACCTGTTCGCCTCTCCACACACGGGAGATGATGAACTTGCGATGCGTCATCATCGTAATCTCTGCGATGGTATTGCCGTTCAGGGCAGGATTCACGATTACGTATTGTCCGACAGACGTATGGTCGTCATCATCATTTTTGCGAATCTCCAGATCTTCCGGTTTCACAAAGAGTTTGCGCAAGAGCATCATCGCCAGGATAACGCCCACAACACCCAACGGATAAGTAACGGCACAGCCCAGAGCCGCACCTTCGCTAGGCAAGCCCAACTGCTGCAACGCCTGCTGGGCAGCACCAAGGGCAGGCGTATTGGTTGTGGCGCCACACAGGATGCCCATCATATCAGGCAGACTGATTGGCAAAATCCAGCACAAGCCGAGCGAGAACAAGGTTCCCACCAGGATGACAGCCAGACTCCAGAGATTGAGCGAAATGCCTTCGTGACGCATCGAACCGAAGAAGTTAGGACCCACATAAAGACCCAGCACATACACAAACATGGTAAGGCCGAAGCTTTCTGCAAACTCCAGCATGTTCTGGTCAATAGAGAGACCGAGATGACCCGCTATAATACCCACGAAGAATACGAAGGCTATGCCAAGGGAGATTCCTTTGACATGAATCTTGCCGAGGGCAAGACCCAAAGTACAAATCAAAGACAGGATGACGATGCCTTGCACCGCCGAATGCACGTTGATTAAATTATCAAACCACATAATGTTTCTTTATATCTATTCTAGATAATATTTTAAAATTGCTTTTTCTTGATGCAAAGGTACATTAAAATGCGAACAAAACAAAATAATTCCCATTTTTTTTTGTATTATTCTCGATTTGCAGTACCTTTGCATCCGCAAAATGTAATAAGAATGAAAGATATTTGTTGTATTGGGCACGTAACAAAGGATAAAATCGTGACCCCGAGCAGTACGGTTTACATGGCTGGCGGCACCTCTTTTTATTTTGCCTACGCCATCAACCAATTGCCAAAGGATGTAAGTTTCTCGCTCATTACGGCGATGGATCCTACCGAGAAGGAACCGGTTGAAAAGATGCTCAAGGCTGGAATAGACGTCACCTTGAACCCATCGCGCAATACGGTTTTCTTCGAGAATATTTATGGCGATAATCCTAACGACCGTAAGCAGCGTGTGCTTGCCAAGGCAGATCCTTTCACCATCCAGCAGCTGGAGCATGTAGAGGCCAAGGTCTTCCACCTGGGCAGTCTGCTGAGCGATGATTTCTCGCCAGAAGTGGTTGCCTTTCTTGCCAAGAAGGGAAAAGTTTCCATCGATGTGCAGGGATATCTGCGCGAGGTGAGAGACGAGAAAGTTTACGCCATCGACTGGAAGGACAAGCTCGATGTGCTCAAGAACACCTATTATCTGAAGGTGAATGAGACCGAAATGGAGACCATTACCGGACTGAAGGACCCGAAGGAAGCCGCCAAGCTGATTCATGCCTGGGGCGTAGCCGAGGTTATCATCACCCTGGGTAGCGAGGGTTCGCTGGTTTATGTAGATGATACGTTCTACGACATTCCAGCCTATCCTCCTCATGAAGTAGTAGATGCTACCGGATGCGGCGATACCTATTCGGCAGGCTATCTCTACAAGCGCCTGCAGGGAGCCAATCCGGTAGAAGCCGGCAAGTTTGCGGCAGCCATGTGTACCATCAAACTGGAGCACAACGGACCATTCAACCGCACCATCGAAGATGTAATGAAAATCATCAGATAACAGACGGGGCAATCCCCACTTTGAAGAGAAAGGCAGTTTCCTACATGCAGGAAACTGCCTTTTTTCTTTGAGTTCACCCTCCTTTTAGCCTCTGAAAATATGTTGTTTAGCAACTTTTTCCATATATGGACCATTATGAACTTGTATAACACCACATTTTTTCATACCTTTGCAGAGTAAATGAAACAGACAGTTCCAGATACACCTAGGAAAAGTAATCATATTAAATTAAACAAAGAAATCATGAAACAGAAGAAGCATCTAGCAATCGTAGGGAGCATGCTACTCGCGTTAACCGCATGCTCTGGTGGCAGTTCCGAACTGGACCCGACACCAAAGCCTACCCCTGCAGCAAAAGTACCTATCAACATCAGCACTTCGATACAAAGCCGTGCTACAGATTTGGCTTTCGAAGCGGGCGACCAGATAGGCCTGTTTGTCGTCAACCATCAAGCCGACGGCTCTGCCGCAACACTCCAAACGACAGGTAACTATATAGACAACACGAAATTCACCTATGATGGAACCTGGAAGGCTGCAACTCCAACCTACTGGAAAGACAACAGCACCCCCGCCGATTTCTACATTTATTATCCATATACAAGTTCTATCAGCAACATAGAGGCGATGCCTTGGACTGTAAATACAGACCAGAGTACAACCGAGAACTACAAGGCTAGCGAACTTCTGATAGGCAAGACTACAAATGCAACTCCTACAGAAAGCGCCGTGAAGATAGACGCCAAACACGTGTTGAGCCAGATGATTATCAAACTCGTGGCAGGAAACGGATTTACAGAGGCTTCGCTTGCTGCAGCCAAGATTAGCGTAAAGATTAACCGCCTGATGACACAGGCTACAGCCAATCTTTCTACAGGTGCCGTAACAGCCAAGGGCGATGATACAGACGTCATTCCGCTCAAGGAAGAAGGCAACAGCTACAAGGCGCTCATCATTCCGCAAGCCGTAGGCGAAGGAAATCTCATTACCGTAAATGTTGACGGCAGAGATTTCAATCTCCCTAAGTCATCCAAGTTTTCCGCTTTCGAGGCAGGCAGGATGCATAAGTTTACCGTTACGCTCAGCAAGACCAGCAACGGCGTGAATGTAAACATCAGCAAGTGGGAAGACGACGGTATCGACTATGGTGGTACAGCCGAATAAAAAAGTACAGACGATTTTCTATCCTAGAAATAATACGAGATGATCTTTCTTCTAGAGAAAAGTCATCTCCCCAAAACGAATTATTTATGAAAAGAGTAAAACATACCTTATTATATCTGCTTGCGGCAGGAGCCATGCTTCTGACAGGCTGTAGCGATGACTTCTTCGGCGACAAGACCGAGCAGCACGACAGCAACCGCATCCAACTCTCGGGCGATATCGACCAGCTTGCCGTAACCCGCGTCAACGACAACGGTTTCTGCAACGGCGACGTGATGGGCGTTTATATCGTAGATTACGAGGGAAACAAGCCGGGAACCTTGAAGGTAAACGGCAACCGTGGCGATAATGTGCGCCACACTTTCGATGAGCCTAACTATAAGTGGAACTCCGCTTATGATCTTTTCTGGAAAGACAAGCATACGCATATTGATGTGTATGGTTACTATCCGTTTGCCAACCCTGAGAGCATAGAGGATTATCAGTTTGAAGTACAGAAAGACCAGAGCAAGGCTACCGAGAATGGCGAAATGGGTGGCTACGAAGCGAGCGATTTTCTCTGGGGCAAGGTGTCAGATGTGGCTCCTACCACCAGCGTAATCCGTTTGCCTATGGCGCATCGCATGTCTAATGCCCGCGTTACCCTGATTCAGGGTTCCGGTTTTGCCGAGGGCGAATGGGCGAATCTGGAGAAGATTGTTCTGACAGCCAACGTAGCCCGCAAGGCAAGCATCAACCTTTCTACTGGCGAAATCAAGACTGCCGGAAGTGCAGAGAGTACCATGACCATCCCATCTCGTACTAACGACGAGTGGCGCACCATCGTGGTTCCTCAAACCGTGGCTGCCGGCACAACCCTCTTCAGCATCACCATCGGCGGCGTACCTTATAAGTTCACTAAGAACGAGGCTTTTACCTATGTATCTGGCAAGATGATGAACTTCGGTATCAAAGTAGATAAGCAGACCGGAAGCGGCGCTTACAAGCTGACTTTGGTAAGCGAAAGCATTACTCCTTGGGAGAATGATTTGGTAAGCCATGATGCTACGGCAAAGGAGTATATTGTTATCAACTCGACAAAAGGGCATCTGAAAGATGCTATAATTACAGCAAACAAAGACTATACAAAACTCAAGAATCTTAAGATTACTGGCGAAATAGGACCAACAGACTTTGAGTTTATGCGTGATGAGATGAGCAGTCTTCAATCTCTGAATATGAAAGAAGCTATCGTGTACGGATCTTTTGGTTTACAACCATGGTTCTCAGGCGAAAGAGCTCATGATGATGTCGAGAGAAAATATGTAATTCATCAACGTGCATTCGATGAAAAGAACACATTAGTCCGTGTCGTTCTTCCAGACAGTCTTACAGGAATTGGTGAAAGAGCCTTCAGAGATTGTGTTAATCTAACTGGTTCTATCATCATACCAGAGGGAGTAACTCGTATCGGTCCTAGTGCATTTCTTTGGTGTAATTCCTTAACTGGCTCACTCTCTCTCCCAACAACATTGGAATATATTGGAGGTGGAGGTGCCGTAGATATTGGAGGAGCCTTTGACGGTTGCCACTTCAATTGCGAGTTGAAGCTACCAAACAGCTTAAAATATATTGGTCATAATGTATTTGCATCGAATCCAGGTTATTACGGCAATTTAGTTTTGCCTGAAAAACTAGAATACATAGGTGATGGAGCTTTTTGTAACGACAACAACCTTACGGGAAATCTTATCATTCCACAAGGTGTAAAGGCCATCAATCAAAATGCATTTGGCGGTACAGGTTTCAACGGAACCCTCCAGCTTTATGACGGAATTACAAGCATCAATCAAGGCGCATTCAATAATGTTCCACTAAAAGGAGAACTGACCTTACCAAAAAATCTAACTTCTGTTGGAGAAAATGCTTTTGCAGGATGTGATTTTTCCGGAGAGTTGAAATTACCAAAAGGTCTTGTATCTATCGGCAGAAACGCTTTTGCCGGGAACTGGCGTCTGATGGGTACTTTGGAATTTCCTGATGGGCTAGAATCGATTGGTGCTGGAGCTTTTGCTAATTGCCGTAGTATAGAACAACTCATTTTCCCAGAAAGCCTATCTAGTATTGGTTATGAACCAACATGGGGAGAGAATGGTGGTGCTTTTGCCAACGATTTTGGCATTTACAGCATCGTTTGCAGGGGAGAGGTTCCTGCACGTGTTTTGAGTGGTGCTTTCAACGGCGTAGCCAAAGATAACTTCACTCTCGAAGTACCTGAGTCTGCCATTTCTCAATATCAGGCAGCACCAGGCTGGAAAGACTTCAAGCGAATCGCAGCTCATCATGAGCTCGTTTGCCGCCCATCTGTAGCCTGCGCTTTGAGCACGGAGCATAAGCAGAAACTGGTGATTAACGCCGAGGGCGAATGGGAAGTAGCAAGCAAGCCAGACTGGTGTGAGGTTTCTCCTGCCAGCGGCAACAAGAAGACAGAAGTTACTTTGACCATCAAGGGAATGGCTAAGAATGCTGATAGTCGTGATGGAAAGGTGGTATTCCGCCTGAAAGACAAAGACTACACCCACGAATGTAGCGTTTCGCAGTATGGTTATGAATATGGCGAGGACGAATGGATTACCCTGCAGAAGGCTACCAAGGGCAATAATGGTGGAATCAACATCGTTCTGCTCGGCGACGGCTTTAACGCAAAGGATATTGCCAGCGGCAAATATCTGAATGATATCAAGCAGGAAGTGGAGTATTTCTTCGGTATCGAGCCTTACAAGACTTACCGTGATTACTTCAACGTTTATACCGCCATTCCGCTTTCTACGGAATCGGGCGTAGGAACCGTGAACACCATCCGCTACAACCGATTCAATACCACCTTTACCGGTGGCGTAGGATTGAAAGCAGATTATGATGAAGTATTCGATTATGCTCTGGGCGCTCCAACCGTCAACAAGGGCAATCTGAATCAGACCCTGATCATCATGGTTCCTAATTCTACCGATTACGGCGGCATCTGCCAGATGTGGGAAGATGGTTCAGCTATTGCTTTCTGTCCGCAGAGTACCTACGGCTATCCGCTCGATACCCGTGGCGTCATCCAGCATGAAGCAGGCGGACACGGATTCGGAAAGTTGGGCGATGAGTACATTTATCACAACGCCTTCATCGATTTCTGCGACTGCACCTGCTGCGGACACGTTCTTGAATTCAACGCAGCCAAATCGCTTGGTTGGTTTGATAACCTGGAACTTACCGGCAAGATGCATAGCGTAGGTTGGAGTCATCTGATTTTCGACAACCGATATAGCGACATCGTAGACATTTACGAGGGAGGCTACATGCACAACCGAGGCGTATTCCGTTCGGAGCCGAACTCCTGCATGAACAACGATATTCCTTACTACAGCACCATCAGCCGTGAGAGTATCGTGAAGCGCATCAAGGCTTATGCCGGAGAAACCTACAGTTTCGAAGACTTCGTTAAGAACGACAAGCGGGATGCGGGAATCGTAGAGAGCCGTGCTTTCGGCGGCAATGGCGACCAACGCACATCCGGAACCTACCAGCATGCTCCAGTCTTCCATAAAGGCAGTCCGCTGAAAATGGCAAAGGTTAGAAAGCATCGCTAAGAGCGAAGGCAAGGTAAATCAGAATATGGACCATTAAAACAAGAAAAAAATGAAGAAACATATAATAAGATACGCCAGTTTTGCGTTGGCTATATTAGGAATGGTTTCATGTAGCGAGGAGGTGGAAACAACCTCCCGCTACAAGGATGCCCAATCTACGCCGATGACTTTTGCCGTAAGCTATCCCGGCCAGAGCCGTGCCACGGCAACCAGTTTCGAGTCAAACGACAAGATAGGTCTCTACGTGGCAGAAAGCAAGGCTCCACTCGAAATAGGCGGCAATCTCGTGAACAACGAAGCGCTCACCTACGATGGCAGCAAATGGGAAGCCGCACGCACCCTCTATTGGGACGAAGGCACCTACAATGCCTACGCTTACTACCCATACATCCAGGGCATAAGCAGCACGACAGACCAGCCTTTCAGCGTAGCCCTCGACCAGAGCACCCCGAAGACGGCAACTGCACCCGGCGGTTACGAGGCAAGCGACCTGCTCTTTGCCACCAGCAAGGACATCCAGGCATCCAACTCCCCTATCAGCCTCAACTTCAAGCACATCATGAGCAAGCTCAAGATACGCCTGATCAAGGGCGAAGACTTTGAGGGAGACATGCCTACCCATGCCCAGGTAACCATCCACAGCACGGTACCTACAGCCACCATCGACCTTCAGGCAGGCGTGGCAACCCGTTATGTGAAAGGAACCCAGCAGAGCATCATCGCCCATCAGGAGAGCGACTACATCTACTCGGCCATCATCGTGCCTCAACGCATAGAAAACCGAAGACCACTCATCGAGGTGGTAATGAAAGGTGTAAGTTATCTCTACGAGAGCAGATTCCAGTTTAAACCCGGAACCGAACATCTTGTCAACTTCATCATTTCTGACAACCCAGACCAGGTGAAGATAGAGATAGGCGGTGAGATTCAGAACTGGGGGAAATAAATAAGAAAGCCTTTCTCCCGAAGGGCTATGAATGATAAGAATACAGAGAATTATAAATGAAGAAAACGGTATTGATATTATCCCTTCTAGCATTCCTTCTCGGAGGATGGGTGGCAGCCTTGTGGCTGCTGCCCTCTGCCGTTTATAAAGGCGACTGTCATGAAATCCGATACGGAGTGAACGAAGGACTGGAACTTGTAGAACAGGACAACGGCGCGAAAGGCAAGCGATACGTGGTAGAAGATGCAGACGGAAACGAGCTGTTTACCATCCCTTTGCGTGGCTGTCTGCTAGACACCCGTTTCCGCAACGGGCAGCTCCGGTTCCGCGAGCAAAACTCTAAGAGAGAGGGATTTATCGACCGCCAGGGTATGGTAGTATTCACAGAAGACAATAAAAATGCGGTTCCGGAAGCCAACAGGCAGCAGGCGCAGATGCTGATGAACGGAGAGACGGAAGAAGGCACGAAGAGTGCGGCTGATTACCAACCGGCAAGCAGGCAAGCGAATGCACCAAAAGCAGGAAAGACCAGCCATCTTTCGCAGGTAAATCTCAAGACTATGGCACAGTCGAATCCTTTCTACAAGGAAGCCTCGAAAATCATGCAGGGCAAACTCACAGAGACCGATGCCAGACGCCGCCATACCATCCTCAACTACTGCGAACATTTCCGCAGAGCCTATACCACCAAGGATCTAGATTTCCTGAAACAGGTATTTAGCGACAAGGCACTCATCATCGTAGGAAACGTGATAAAACCAGTAGCCAACGACAACAAGTGTCAGGCTGAAGCAAAGGTAACCTACGCCATTCACTCGAAGAAAGACTATATTTCAAGACTGGCGAAGGTATTTACAGTCAACCAGAAGATAGACTTGAAATTCTCGGGATTCCGCATCATGCGCCATCCTACGATGGACGGCATTTACGGCGTCACCCTCCGGCAGCAATACAAGAGCGACCGCTACGCAGACGACGGCTATCTCTTTCTGCTCTGGGATTTCCGCAACCCGTCCATGCCACTCATCCACGTGCGCACCTGGCAACCGGCAGGAACCGTACATAGCGGAGACGATGTAATCAGTATACAAGATTTTAATTTAGAATAATATGATGATACTCTTATTCATATTAAGCCTGTGGTCAGCATCCGTTCAGGCACAAGAGTTTTCGGTAGCAGGTTTCCGCCTGTTGCCCAACGACGTGAGTGCCTTTATCACCCCCGTGCGCGACCTCAACGATGAACCTTGCGCCCTGGTGAAGGTAGAAGCACCCTCCGACTTTGCCTTCTCCACCCCGCTCGGAATCGTATCGCGAAAAGATAAAGTGGGCGAAATCTGGCTCTATCTTCCTAAAGGCTCCAAACTGCTCACCATCAAGCATCCGGAATGGGGCGTGCTCCGCGATTACCGGTTCAGCAAACCGCTGGAAAGCAGAATGACCTACGAGCTGAAACTGAAACTGCCCAAGCCTACTCCTATCATCCAGGAGAAGCACGACACCATCGTAGAGGTAAAGACGGTAATAGATACGATTGCCATCCCACAAGTACGTAAGAAAATGCCACTCGCCCTCTACACGCTCGCCACGCTATCCCTTCATGAAGACGGACCGTCCTATGGTCTCTTCTTCGCCCTGATGCGCCGCCACGGCTTCTTCATCCATGCCAGCAGCAACCTCAAGAGCATAGGCAGCACAGAGGGAACCTGCAACAAAGAAGGTTTCACGCCGGGCAGCAGCATCAAACCTTATTATACAGGCAATACACGCCACCAGAACTACACCTTTACCGCTGGAGCCATCCACCACATCACGCATGGCTTCTGCCTCTTCGAAGGCGTAGGCTACGGCAAAGCCGCTACAGCCTGGCAGCAGACCGAGAACAGCGGAGGCGGATACCTGCTCAACGAAGACCTTACCCACAAAGGCTTTGCAGCCCAGCTGGGTGTGCTCGCCTCGTTCAACAGAGTGAGCATCGCAGCCTCAGCCATAACCATCGCCGGAAAACAATGGCAGGGCAGCATCGGCATAGGTATTAAAATAGGAAAACAAAAGAAGTAAGAAATGAACATAAAAAGCATATTACGCAGCATCAGATTTCTTGCCCTCCTGATAGGAAACATGATGATGGCAGGTTGCAGCAATAGCGATAAGCCTGCCTATCTGGAACCGCACCTGATAACCACAGAGGCGACCCATATCACCCGAACAGAGGCTACCCTCAACGGATTAGCTACCATAGAGGGAGAAACAGAAATGCCGAAACTCCTGTTCAGATACGGCACTTCGGAGAGCATGAACCTCAATACCAGCGAGGTTCATGCCCAGGGAGCTGACGTCTCGCTGGTTCTGACGGGACTCAAAGCGGGCACTACCTATTATTATATGCTGCAGGGCAACAACGGGCGAACAACCACAACCAGCAACATGATGAGTTTCACCACCCAACCCAATATAAGTCCGAAACTATCGTCGGCTACACTCTTGAGTCACGGACCGATGAGCGCATTCGTAAGCTACGAAATAACCGATGATGGTGGCGAGCCGATGACCGAAACCGGATGCTACGTTTATCTGACCGGCGAGCCGGAGAACAAGCAGAAATGCATCGTAGAAAACTTTGACGGAAAGAAGGGAAAAATCAAGTTACGCATCGGAAATCTGGAGCGGAATGCCCACTACGAATTCCAGCCTTTCGCCCGGAATAGGGTAGGAGAAACCATAGGAACCGCCATCAAATATGATACGAGCGACGCCATTACGCTAAACGAAACAGGTGAACTGACCCAGCTGATGGGCAACCATCTTTACGAATACACCCAGCTGACCATAGCCGGAACCCTGAACGGCGAAGACCTCAGCTGCATGAGATTGATGATGGGGCGCGACAACGATAACGCAGTCACCCCAGGCAAGCTATCTGATATAGACCTTACCGATGTTCACCTCGCAGCAGGAGGAATGGTAGGTCCTTATCATCACGAAGCTGCAGAAAACCAGATTGTGCAAGGCACATTTGCCGGTTGCGAAAAACTCACCCACGTAGTTCTCCCAGCCGATGCAACCACCATAGAGAAAGATGCATTTGCCGATTGTACTTCGCTCCGCGAGATAGAAATTCCTGCCTCAGCAGGCAGCATTCTCCCTTCCAGCGGATGCACGGCGCTCGAAGCCCTTATGGTTTCGCCTGCCAACGCTTACTACAAGAGTCAGGACGGCGTGCTGCTGAATGCAGAGGGCAACAGAATCGTCTGGTTTCCGATGGGCAAGAAGGGCAAATACACCCTTCCTTCCGCCTTTACCTCCATTGGCGCCTACGCCTTCAAGGAATGCAGCATCGAGGCATTTTATCTGTCAGACAACGTTGAAACATTAGGACAAGGCGCCTTCATGGACAGTCAGATAAAGGAAATACATCTTGGGGCAGGCATCAAGCTGATTCCTACAGGCGTTTTCCAAGGCTGCCGGAAACTCACGAAAGTGTATCTGGGAGCCAACACAGAACAAATCAGCAACTACGCCTTCGACGGAAGTCCGCTTACCGACCTTTATGTTTCAGCTTCCATGATTCCTTACTGCGAAGAAAACGCCTTCGCCAACAAGGTAGAAGACTTCTTCGCCACCTGCGTGCTCCACGTGCCTGCAGGCATGAAAAAGAGCTATCAGAACCATAAAATATGGGGTAAATTCACCCATATAGTAGAAGAATAAAAATGTTGAATAATCATATAATTAAAAGATAAATTATGACAACACCCGAAATAGAAGAGCTCAAATCACTCGTAGAACAGAAATACGGCAAGATTCTTGCCACGACAACCGACTTCGAAGAGTTTTCACTCTATCTGGAGAAGAAAGCAAGTGGAACTATTTCGCCATCAACCCTCAAACGACTCTATGGTTATGTGAGCGACAATCACAAGCCACGCATGGTAACCCTCGATGTGCTTTCCCAATATATCGGTCATCGGAACTACATGGAATTTACCCATTGGCTCAAGACAAGCACCAAGTACAACAGTTCCTTCTTCAAGGCAAACCAGCTGGTAAGTAGCGATTTGCAAGAAGGTTCTCTTGTTTCTATCGGTTGGAGTCCCAACCGTCTGCTGCAGCTCCGCTATCTGGGCGACAGTACCTATGAAATAGAAAAATCAGAGAACAGCAAGCTGCAGCCTGGCGACCGCTTCGTAACAGGCTGTTTCATCAAGGAGCAGCCCCTCTTCCTGCCCTACATCGAGCGTGGCGGCGAGCGTACAGCCTCGTTCGTAGCCGGCAGAAACGGCGGACTTACCGTCATCAGCATCAACGAGAAATAAAATAACAGTAATCAAGAAAAAGAGGAATCCGTGAGCATGGAAGAAACTGAAGAAAAGAAGAAGAAAACGACATCGGGATTTACCGAGGATATCAGCAAGGAGATGAGCAATTCAAACCCCTTGCCTGTGGAGGATGCATTCAGCAATCTCCACCAATGCTACGTGTCTATTTCGGGCCATACACGCATCTTTACAGCCACCAAATACGGCAAGCGTTTCATGTTGAAATGTCTCAAGAACGATTTTCTCTACACCCCTATTTACCGCCAGGCACTCGCCAAGGAGTTTGAAATAGGCCAGCAGCTGGAACATCCCAATATCTGCCGTACCATCGACCTGGAAAAGGTTGACAACCTGGGCACGGTAGTGGTGATGGAATATATTGACGGCGATAATCTGGAGCAGCTCATCAAGAAGAATGCCCTCTCGGCAGAACTCGCCCGCAAGATAGCAGGACAGCTGATGGATGCGCTGGAATACATGCACAACAAACAGATGATTCATCGCGATCTGAAGCCTTCCAACATCATGATTACACATAACGGGCAGAACGTGAAACTCATAGATTTCGGTCTCTCGGATAGCGATTCTTTCTGCGTATTGAAATCGCCAGCCGGAACTTCGGGCTATATTGCTCCCGAACAGATGCTACCAGCTGCCAAGGCTGAACCGCGTGCCGATATTTATTCTCTGGGCATGGTTCTGGGCGACATGGCCAAGGCTACGGGCGATAAGGCGCTCAGCAAGATGGCAGAAATCTGTAGTTGCCGCGACCCGCAAAGCCGTCCGCAAAACATCGCCCAACTGCGCCAACGCCTGTCCTGTACGCCCCGTTACCGCCACGCCTTGCTCCTGCTCTGTGCCCTCATCATCGCCCTACTGGCAACCCTGGCCGGGAGTTATTATCATCTGGAGAAGAATGCCCAAGAACCTGCATCTTCGGCAAGCGACAGCATTCAGCCCAACGACAATAAGGTAATCGACTATCAGCTTTGGGATAAATAAAGCAGGAACTTTAAACATATTTATCTCTTTTTCTTTCCATATTCGGCAGAAATACGCTACTTTTGCACCCTATATGGAACAGATTTCACCAATTCAGGCATTATTGCAGCAACGCACCCTGCTCCAGCTGGAGTATTATACCGAGAAAGAAGCCTTCCGCAAGCTTACCGAACAGATGGGCATGCAGCGGAAGGTGAAACGAGGTGATGCCTGGTTCCCGCTACAGGTGGGAAAGAGCTTTTATAATTCGCTGAACCAGACAGCCATAGAGGTTTTCCGAACCTCTGACCAGGATATCGAGCACAATTTTGAGTTCGGTCGCCCCGTCATGTTCTTTAGAAGTGAAGAACTTAAATATTTCTCCTTTACCGGAACCGTGAGTTATGTAGATGGCGACAGAATGGTGGTTACCGTACCCGATTCTGCCCCTCTGCTCGAACTTCAGCAGTCAACCGATCCTATCGGCGTACAGCTATCCTTTGACGAAACCAGCTACAAACTGATGTTCGAGGCCTTGGACCGCGTGATGAAGGCGAAGAACAACCGTCTGGCTTATCTCCGCGATTTATTCTATTCCCATCAGAAGGCAGGAAGATTCTCCTTCGAACCGATGAAGTTCCCTTGGCTCAATCCTACCCAGGAAAGGGCTGTGAACGAGGTGCTTTGGGCGAAGGATGTGGCCATCGTTCACGGACCTCCGGGAACCGGAAAGACTACAACCCTGGTGGAAGCCATCAACGAAACCCTGATGCGTGAAAGCCAGGTTCTGGTGTGTGCACAGAGCAACATGGCGGTAGACTGGATATCAGAAAAACTGGTGGATAGGGGCATCAACGTGCTCCGTATCGGAAACCCGACCCGCGTGAACGACAAGATGCTGGGCTTCACCTACGAGCGTCGCTTTGAGAGCCATGCTGATTACCCTCAGCTTTGGGCGATTCGCAAGGCAATCAGAGAATTAAGAAAGAACAGGAAGAAGGGTAGCGAAAACTATCATCAGAAGATGGATAGGCTGAAGAGCCGTGCCGCCGAGATAGAACTCCGCATCAACGCAGAACTCTTTGGCGAGGCGCGTGTCATCGCCTGTACTCTGGTAGGCTCAGCCCATCATCTGCTGGAAGGCATGAAGTTTGGTACCCTCTTTATCGACGAGGCTGCCCAGGCTTTGGAAGCAGCCTGCTGGATTCCGATGAAGAGAGCCAGCCGGGTGATTCTGGCAGGCGACCATTGTCAGCTGCCGCCTACCGTAAAGAGTATTGCGGCATTAAGAGCCGGACTTGGCAAGACCCTGATGGAGCGCATCGCCGAAAACAAGCCTGAGGTGGTAACCCTGCTGAAAATCCAATACCGCATGAACGACGAAATCATGCGATTCTCCAGCGACTGGTTCTACGGGGGCAAGGTGGAGAGTGCGCCTCAGATCAAATACCGGAGCGTATTGGATTATGACCATCCGATAACGTGGATTGATACTTCAAACGAGGAGAATCAGATAACGATAGAAGGAGAAGATGCTCCTGAGGATTCTGCTTCCACAGCATCTTCTGTATCTGCAGCCAATCAGAATTCTGATTTGAACTTCAAGGAGCAGTTTGTGGGCGAGAGTTTCGGGCGCATCAACAAGGCAGAAGCCGAGCTTACCCTGCTCACCCTGGCGGAATACTTCACCAAGATAGGCAAACAGCGCGTTTTGGAGGAAAGAATCGATGTAGGCATCATTTCGCCTTATCGTGCCCAAGTACAATATCTCAAGAAGCTCATCAAGAAGTATGAGTTCTTCAAGCCTTACCGCCGTCTGATCAGCGTAAACACGGTAGATGGTTTCCAGGGGCAGGAAAGAGACGTGATCCTCATCTCCCTGGTACGTTCCAACGACGAGGGACAGATCGGATTCCTGAAAGACCTCCGTCGCATGAACGTGGCGATGACGAGAGCCCGAATGAAACTCATCATCCTGGGCAACAAGGACACGATGACGAAGCATCCTTTCTACAAGAAACTGTGGGAGTATGTGGAAGCTATCAACAACAACGAATAAATAAAGACTATTTTATGCTACAACGAGACTACATACAGCGACTGATTCGCGAGTTTATGGCGGCACTCGAAAGAATGCTCGAAAAGAAAGAGGTGGAGGTGAGACGTGAGAAGATTAAAGAACTCTACAATCAATACGTGGGTCCTTACGCCTTCTACAGCATCGCTACCATAGAAGACGTGATGAAGGCGATGGCAGGAATAGAGGACGAGGAGAAGCGACTCTCCAAGATGGACATGCTTGCCGAACTCTACTATCACGAGGCTGATACCGTGGGACAGCCCACAAGAGACGAACTCCTGAACAAGGCTTTCATGCTCTTCGATTATGTGGAAGCCCACGGAGATACGTTTTCCATCGAGCGCCGCAATAAAATGGCACAAATCAAACAGAAGATTGGAGATGCGCTCAAATAAAGAGTGCATCCTCCTTTTTATATTTTTAGGATAACAAAAACTAATCATAAAGTTCAATGGTCAAAACTCAAAGTTCAAATTTCGATGCTGAGTGGCGTAATGGAAATGATAGCGAGATGCGGTGTGAGTCTCTGGCTGGTGCCTGCCCTGGCATGGACGGGTGTCTGCTTCGGCGACCCTGTAGCGTGGGTCCTGGCAGATTTCTTCCTCATTCCCGCCTTTCTGTGGCTTTATAAGCATCTGAAGAAGGAGCAAGTCCGATAGGGTATTTTTGACGTTTTAAAAATTTGCATTAAAAAATATTCTGCTAAGGGTTAGGAAAATGAAAATTCGATTGTAATATAGGAAAAAGAAAAGAAAATAAAGTAATGCAAATAAACAAAGAAACGATAGAACAGCTCTTCCGGCAGCATTATCTGAGGATGTACCAATTGGCCAGGGTACTTCTGAAGGATGATGCAGCCAGCAAAGATGTGGTAAGCGAAGTCTTTGCCGATGTGCTCGACGGAAAGACTCAACTGGGTCTTGATAACGAGACAATAGCCAGCAATTCGCCCCTGCCTTCCGCCAACGCCGGGAGCTATCTTCTGGTGTGTGTGCGCCATAAATGCCTCAACCTGTTGAGCCGACAGAAGATGAAAGACCGGGTTCATCACCTCCTGAAAACCGATACTTCGCCTTCGATAGCTCCCCTGGAAGCGACGATTGCCGAAATAGACAGGGAGACCGACAAGTATGAGGCAATTCTGGCTTATATGGATGCAGAACTCACGCCACAAACCCGCAAGGTACTCGATCTCCGTTTTCGGCAGAAACTGAAATATCGGGAAATCGCTACAGAATTGGGCATTAGCGAAGTGGCAGTTTATAAGCATCTGGCGCAAGGCATCAGAAAATTAAAGCAAAAGTTTAACCCTTAGCAGATTTATTATGGACAAGTTTGAAAAAATACTGGATATCATCGACCATCAGGAGAAATATTCTGATGAGGAGATTCGTGAAATATTGCAGGATGAGGAATGCCGAAAACTCTATCAGACGATGATGGAAGTGGATTCTGCACTTGAAAACCCCTCTCCTATTATTAATGTAGATGAGGAATGGGAGAAATTCAGCCAGGAGCATCAACTTCAGGAAGAAGCAACCCAGAATGCTGCTCAGGAAGCAGCATCCCATCCTATTACTTCCTGGCGCAAGCTGGCAGCATCCATCGCCGGCTTTGTCTTGATTTCGGGTATTGCCTTTGCCGCAATCCATACTTACATCAAGCGCAGCCAGGAACCAACCCAGATAACCGCAGATACTCATCCGGAAGTCATAAAATCAGATTCCGCAAAGCAGATAGCAGCAAAGGATTCCCTGGCGCATCCGAAACCAGAAAAGCCAGCCATTCACAAGACTTTCGAAAATGTAGCTTTCGAACAGATGATTTCAGAGATTGCTTCTTATTATGATTTACAAGTGAAGTTTGAGAATAACGAGGACAAGACCCTCCGCCTATATTACGAATGGAACAGTCATTCGAGCATCGAGAACATCGTAAAAGAACTGAACCAATTCGAGAATGTAAACATCGAATTGCAACAAAACGAGCTGATTGTAAAATAACAAGCTTATCAAAAGTAAGCATAATATTATCGACTCTCAAAGCAATCATAAAGTTCAATGTTCAAAGCTCAAAGTTCAAAGTTAAAAAGTATCATTATGAGAAGATTTTCAGCCATCATATTCCTGCTGTGCACGTTCGCCCTGGCGATGAGCGCACAGCACATCCAGCGCAACTATCACGACCGCAGCATGTCGGACGTCCTCATCGACCTCGACAAGGCTTCCAAGCGCTACAAAATCAGTTTCATCTACAACGAACTGGAGGACTTCACAGTTACCCAGAACGTGAAGACAGCCAATATTCCCGATGCTATCCGCAAGGTAATCGGTTTCTATCCGATGCAGATGACCGTAGGTGACAGCCTCATCACGGTAGAATGCATACGCAAGAGCGAGCGCAAGCTGATAGGCAGACTGATAGACAATCACAATCTTCCTGTAGAATTTGCCAATATCCAGCTGCTCAACCCGAAGGATTCCTCCTTTCTCTGTGGAGGCGTGAGCAACGCCAATGGCGATTTCGTCATCCCCTGCCAGCAGAAGCAGGTCCTCATGAAGGTTTCTTTTGTAGGCTATAAGACCATTTGCAAGCTGGTACCTATTGCCCGCATCGGAAATGTAAAGATGCAGGCGAATTCATACCTGTTGAAAGGTGTGACCGTTGAAGCCGCAAGGGTTGTAGAAAAAGTAGATAGACAAATCATCTTCCCTACAAAAGAGCAGGTGAAAACGGCTTCCAATGGTTATGATCTGTTGGACAACTTGTCTTTGCCTACCATTATCGTAAATCGAGCAGAACGCAAAGTTCTGTCATTAAAGGGCGGAGATGTGCAAATACGCATCAACGATGTCAAGGCTAGCATGCAAGATGTATTGGCTTTGCAGCCGGATGAAGTTACAAAGGTGGAATTCATCAATGTTCCAGGACTCAAATATGGAGACAGCAATCTGGATGCAGTCATCAACTACCAGGTCCGCCGACGCTATGCCGGTTATGTGGGTGGAGTTTCTACGATGCAAGGCACCAAGGCAGGTTTCAATAATAGCGACGGTTATTTCAAATACAATGTGAAGAAATCGGAATTCAGCATCAACTACAGTTTCTCCTATCGCTCGGTAGAGGAACGAAGCTATGAGAGTCTCGGTACTTATCATCTGCCCACAGGAGAAACTCTACATCGCAATTATTTAGGTTATAATTCTCCGTTCCTATACACCACCAATAATGTACAGTTGGGTTATAATCTTAGTGAGCCAGACAAATATACATTGAATGTACGGTTGAATTTCTACAATCACAACAGTCCTGTGAGAGGCATGAACCAGCTTTATCAGGAAAGCGGCAAGGCAAATCAATATCTGCAAAACAACAGAAAAATGCTGGAGCAGATTCCATCTCTGGACATTTATTATTCGCTCAACATGCCCCATGACCAGAACCTGGCTCTGAACCTGGTGGGTACTTACATCGGCACAGATTACCAGTATCGTATGAGGGAATATACGTTCAACAAATCGCCGGATGAATCTGTAAAGAACGCTCCGATGACCGATTACAGTTATGATGCAACTGGTAGAAAGCGCTCTCTTATTGGTGAAGGAACATACAGCAAGAACTGGAAACAGATGGCTTTATCAGTAGGTGGACAATATAATATCAGCCACACAGATAACATCTATGTGGGAAGCAGTAATGCTGATACGGAATTGAAGTACAGCAATCTCTATCTTTTCACCCAGCTACAGGGACAGCAGAAGTGGTTCAGTTATCAGGTGGGAGTTGGCGCAACCAGGTCTTCCATCCATCAGGGGGAGAACGGATACAGCAAATGGCTGTTTCGACCACAGGTAACTTTACAGGCAAAGGCTAGCGACCGTCTGAGTTTTAAATGGAGCAGCAAAATCACGTCAGACATCCCAAGCCTTTCCGACTTGAGCGAGTTGCGCCAATATTCCAACAGCTTTGAGGCGCGTGACGGCAATAGCGGTCTGAAGCCATTTACCGGCTACAACAATACCTTGTCGGCTTCCTGGAACATTCCGCTGATGTCTGTGTACCTGGAGGGAAACTGGACGTATTACGACAAGCCTATAGCTACTTCTATCTTGCCCGAAAAGCGGGAGGATGACTCTTATCTCTTTGTGAGCAAACCTAAGAATCAGAAGAGTCATAATTACAAGCACCTGCTGTTGACTCCTGAAGTTCACCTCATCAAGGATCATCTGGATTTGAACCTTATGTGCGAGTATCAGAATGTCAAGACAAAGGGTTTGGATTATTCCCACGAGTTCAATTACTTCAGTTATGGAGCAGAAATTCGGTACATGACGGGCAATTGGAACATTGGCTATGGTGCCTATAAGGTGGAAAAGAGTTTTTGGGGAGAAAAGACAAATGGCGGAGAGCCTACCTCCAATCTTGCCGTAACCTACAGTTATAAGAACTGGCAGTTTGGCATTCTCGGATTATTCGTATTCTATCCTCATGGCTGCGTGTATAAGGATGAACTTTTCAACAAGTATGTGCAGCAGAAGAACAAGGTACGCCTTGCTGACCAGGGCAACATGCTTGTCTTTGCTGCCAGCTTCAACTTCAGCCATGGCCGCAGATACCATACAGGCAGCCGTAAGCTGAACAATAGCGATAGAGATAATGGTATCAGATAGAATAGTTTTATATTTTCCTGAAATCACAAATAAGCAAAAGGCTGGACTTCCTCACCCGAAGTTCAGCCTTTTTGTCTGTTATCAGAATTCCAGTAGCCATTTCCATAGAGGGATTATCTCTATGCGGCAACCATCCTTCTCTACAATATCCTCCTCGTCCTTTGTCACAACAATCATCCGCTTGACATTCTGGACAGAAGAAAGCCTGATCAGCCCATCTGTCTCCCGCCGGAAAGTATCGGGATCTGCCATAGAGTAGGAAACCTGTATGGCCAATTCTTCTTCCGGAATCACAAAATCTACCTCGGCATTCCTGCTGTTCCAGAAATAGCTGCCGTCACCATATTTCCGCCTGAGCGTGACGGCAACTATGTTTTCCAGCAACGAAGTGTCTGCATCTACAAGAAAAAGATGAAGCAAACCATTGTCAGTAAAATAATACTTGCGGTTGGATTCCTTGTCCTGCAACTTTCCGAACAAATTCTCATACGGCAAAATGAGCCAGGTGTCAGCCATGTAGCCGACATAAGCTATCGTGGCATCCGTACTGAGTTTTTTTCCGGTACTGCTCACGATACTGGCTATTCTGCTGTAAGATAATGGCTGCTTCACGCTTTCTGCCATCTTGCGAATCATTACTCGCAGGGCATAGTCGTTACGAATCTTATATCGAGCCACCAAATCACCGAAGAAGATTTTACTGAAGAGATTGCTCATCCACGACCTTGGCTCCTTCATCCCCACCGTCTCAGGCAAACCTCCATGCTGGAAATAGATATTAGAGAGTCTTACAATATCCTTAGCGTAAGCATAGAGGGCATTCTTTGCCTTTACATCAATACCGCTCGCCTTCAGATATTCGGCAAAGGAATAGGGGTACACCTCATGTATCATGTACCTGCCACCGAGTGTTGTCGCTATCTCGCTGCTCAACATCTTGGCATTACTACCCGTGATGTAAACCTGATATTTCTGATCTGCTAACCTGCGGGCAAACTTTTCCCATCTATCTACCAGCTGAACCTCGTCGAGGAAGAAGATAGGACGACTGTCATACATTTCTTCATAACAGGTTTTTATCAGGTCAAGGTCGGTCACATCCAAGGAGTCAATACGGTCATCCTCGAAGTTGAAGTACAGGATTTCCTCCCGCTTATGCCCCTGTTCCAGCAGCTGTGCTATGCGCTGATACATCAGATACGATTTTCCTGCGTGTCTCAATCCTACAAACACGTAATTCAGTCCATCCATGAGCTCTACGTCACGATGAACCAGTTCTACCTGAGTAACATAAGCCTGATACTCTATTATCAGTAATTTAATCAAATCCTTCGTCATAATTCCCTTTCTTTTTACTGAATCCGGTGCAAAGATACATATTTTGTCGTTTATAGACGACAAAAATAATAACTTTTTATCGTTTATAGACGATAAAAATGCATAGATTTTATCGTTTATAGACGACAAACTTCATTTTTCAACGCAATCTACGTGTCTTATACGTGAAAAAGTTGCTTTGGGCTTTCCGTTTTGACCGATGACGATTGGTTCTGTCCGTTATAGAACTACTTGCAAAAAATAATCTTTCTAACTGGGAAAATATTTTTTTCCAGTTAGAAAGATGAAATTCTATTATTCAGTATTCGTTATGGAAAACCTTATAGGGGTCCATCTGCTGCATTTTTTCCTTGATTTTCTGCTCTATTCCTTCTGATGGTTCCGGAATTTCGGCACCCATTTCCTTGGCTGCAGTCTCATCCTCGGCAGCACCGGTACTATCACCCAGACTTCTGCGAACCTCGCTGCGCTCACGATACGCATCAATAGAGAAAGGATTTACATCCATCACCTTACCGTAGGTCTGTTCTGCCTCCTCCATCTTTCCCTGCGCCTTCTCTACACGCGCCTTCAGCAACAGCACATCCTCGTTGCCCGGAATATGCTCATAGAGGAAAGTTGCATCGAGTTCTGCCTCGGAAAGCTGAACCTGATCCAACAGGATGCTGCCACGAAGCAATCGGGCGGCATAGAAATCCTCACGCTTGCCTATCGCCTCTGTCAGCATCGACACGGCACGGGGTGCATCGCCCAGCCCTCTGCAGGCTCTTGCATAGAAGAAATACGTCTCTACATTCTCAGCATCCAGCTGCAGAGCCTTATCGCACACATCCGTCATGGCGATATAATCCTCCATCATATACGCCACATCCGCCATACGCAGCAATACTGCTATGTTATCAGTCTGTGCCTCCGAGATTTTCTGCAACTGGGCGTAAGCCTTCTGCAGGTTGCCCATAGAGATGTAAGCCTGCGAAAGATAGTCGCGGCATTCCAAATCTTCTGCATTCAGCTGCAGAGCTTGTTCCAGAAACTTGGCAGCAAGGTCAAATTGATGCATGCGGAGAGCACGAACACCATCATATTTCACCTTGTCGAAGTCCTTTTCCTTCGTTTCTCTCACTTCTTCGGTAGTTTTTTGCCCACCAAATAGCTTTTTCAATATGTTCATAATTCAACAGTTTATTTAGGTTTTAAATTGTTTTTGTTGAAATCGTATCAAACGACAGGGCAAAAATACGAATAAAATCCCGAAAAACGCCCCTTTTTTGGAAGAAATATTTTCTTTTTTCTGATTACAAGAAGAAGCTGGCAAATTGAGACGCACAAACACCATCCACATAAACATCTGCCTTTTAGGGAGTTACGAGTATTCCCGACTTCTAGTAAAGGCATAAAAAATCTCAGTCTCAGAGTCTCAGTTGTTTTTCAAGCACCCCCTCTTTTTCTTATATTCTTATATATTATATATATATTTATATATAATTAATTAATAATCAATAAGTTATACAACATAAATAAGTAAAGAAGAAGGACAAACTAAAGATGCATACCCTCTCAAAATTAATTGGAACAACTGGAACAACTGGAACGCAGCCCTAGGAAAATCCCCTTTTCTCTAGAAGGTAAGCCCAATCCATTTGCTTTTCACCTTAGGAACAGAAAATCATAGGAAAAACATTAATTTTCCTTAAACAAGCCGTTTTCCTGGATTATTTCGAAGTATAGTTAGAAATATTTTCGTATTTTTGCAAAGTATACTTTAAAATATTTCTGTATAGACTAGCAAATTATTAGAAATATCATCATCGACTGTAGATAAATGCAGAGGATAACGCATAAGAGAATCAGAATTTCCTGGCTGCTGCTATTGGTTTACCTGCCGATGCTGCTTGCCGTTACGTTTCACCACCATGATGAAGCGCAGGGAACTCATGCTGATTTCTATTGTGCCGATTGTGCCCATCATGTTCATCACGACGGGCATCTGATAGCCCTACAGCATACCATGCACGACTGTGTGCTTTGCCAATTGCAAAGCACTCCTTATCTGGCTCCATCCCTCGTGTTTTGGGTTGCCATCGCCGTGCTCCATCTCTCCCCTCGCCGTGCCTTCTGCTCTCCTTGTCTGTGCAGGGCGAAGGGGGTAAAATCTACCCGTGCTCCACCTTATTCTCTGTTTTTATAAATAACTGAATATTAACAGAATAAGGTAACAAATAACATAATGAGAACAATATTGAAATCAATATTGCTGATGAGTCTGTGCTCATCGGCAACAGCCCCTGCTATGGCTATAAACAGAGCAAATCATGATAAGAAGGAAGCAAACATTCATGAAGAGGAAGCAAGCGATTCTACCAGACACCAGCCGCTGACGGAATCGAGCGTGAAACTGAACGAAGTGGTAGTAACAGGCTTGACGGGCAGCCAGAAACTGAAGCAATCGCCGGCACCTATCTCCTTCGTTTCTGCCCGCCAGCTCGAAATGCAACCTTCTACCAACATCATCGACGCCATCGCCCACCAGCCAGGCGTTTCGCAGATTACCACGGGAAGCGGAATTTCAAAGCCCGTGATCCGTGGCCTGGGCTATAACCGCGTGGTAGTGGTAAACGATGGAATCAGACAGGAAGGACAGCAATGGGGCGATGAACACGGAATAGAAATCGCCCCCGCTTCGGTTCATTCCGTAGAGATTCTGAAAGGTCCGGCAAGCCTCATGTATGGCTCAGATGCGATGGCAGGCGTCCTCATCTTCCACTCCGCTCCTACCCTTGCCAAGGGCGACATGAGAGCAAATTTCTCAACGGGTTATCAAACCAACAACGGACTTTTTGATTATTCGCTCAACTTTGCCGGCAACCAGGGCGGATTTGTATGGAACACCCGCTACAGCGGAAAGATGGCGCATGCCTACAAGAATAAATACGATGGTTATGTATTCGGTTCATCACTCAGAGAGCAGGCATTCTCGCAGCTTCTAGGCTGGAACTACCGCCAGGGGCATTCGCATCTCACACTCGATTATTATCATCTCACTCCAGGCATCGTAGAGGGAGAAAGAGATGAGAAAACGGGCGAACTGGAAATTCCGGAAGGCTACGATGCCAAGAGTTACGGCAAGCCGATGCCTTATCAGCAGATTCATCATTACAAGGCTGTACTTGATAATTCCTGGTTCCTGGGCGACGGCAATCTGAAGTTCCTCCTGGGTTATCAGCAGAACCGCCGTCAGGAGTTTGAGGAGGAAGAGAATCCGAAGGAATGCGGACTCGATTTCATGCTCCATACCATGAATTACGACCTGCATTATCTCTCGCCGGAAATGAATGGATGGAAGTTCTCTACGGGCATCAACGGCATGTGGCAGCAGTCGATTAATAAAGGTTCTGAATTTCTGATTCCAGCCTATCATCTCTTCGATTATGGTGTATTTGCCACGGTGAGCAAGGAGATAGGCAAACTGAACCTGAGCGGCGGCATCAGATACGATCATCGCCATCTGCACAGCGAGGCTTTGAGAGAAGAGGATGATGCAGAATCGCATGGTTCCGGTTTGAATGATTCCTTCCGCTTCCAGGCCTTTAAGCGCAGCTTTGAAGGAGTAACCGGAAGCATCGGATTGGCTTATGAAATCCAGCCCGATTTCAATCTGAAGCTGAACCTGGCAAGAGGATTCCGTGCTCCAAACATCAGCGAATTATCATCGAATGGTGTGCACGAGGGAACCCAGCGATACGAATTGGGGAATACCAGTCTGAAGCCGGAAAACAGCTGGCAATTCGACCTTGGTCTGGATTATTCTTCGCCTATCATTTCGGCAGAGCTCTCGCTGTTTGCCAATCGCATCAACCATTACATCTACAGCGAGAAGTTGGCAGATGAGAATAATCAGCCTGTCCTCATCGACAACACGCCAGCCTATCAGTTTACTTCGGGTGACGCCCGCATTCTGGGTGGTGAGGCGAGCATCGACATCCACCCTGTGGAGCATCTGCATATCGGCAACACCTTCTCGTATGTCAACTCGGTTCAGTTGCATCAGCCATCCGAATCAAAGTATCTGCCATTCACCCCTGCCCCTCGCTGGGTTTCGGATGTAAGGTATGAGTTTGTCTGCGACGGCAAGACTTTCGACCATCTCTTCGTAAAGCTACAGATGGATTGCAATCTCCGCCAGAACCATTATTTCGCAGCCAACGATACGGAGACCGCTACGCCATCGTACACTTTATTAAATATGTATGCCGGTACCGACGTGAAGCTCCATGGCAAGCGCCTTCTCTCGCTCTATCTTTCGGGCGAGAACCTGACCAACCGTGCTTACCAGAACCACCTGAGCCGTCTGAAGTATCTTGACGTAAACCAGGTTACAGGCAGAAGAGGCGTTTACAATATGGGCCGCAACTTCAGCATAAAGATAGTGGTTCCGATAGAGCTGTAACTCCCCTTTTGGAATAAGTAATTCCCCTTTTAGGATAAGCAATTCCTCATCAGGAATCAGAATTTTGAATAAACAAGTGCCGATAAAGATGCCAAAAGCTGCCGGAAAAGCAACTTTTGGCGTCATTATCGGCTTTTTTTCGTCTAATTATTAGACAATCATTACCCATTTCCGATGATATTTCGTAACTTTGCACCATGATTAAGAAACAAGGAACGATATTGATTGTTGATGACAACCGCAACATTCTTACTACGGTAAGGATGCTGCTGGAACCCATATTCGATGGCATCATCACCATCGCCAACCCTAACTCCATCCCAGCCAAACTGAGAGAGGAGCACCCCGACGTGGTGCTGCTCGACATGAACTTCTCCAGCGGAATCAATTCGGGAAACGAGGGATTGTACTGGCTCAGGGAAATCAAGAGCCTCAGCCCGAAAACCGAAGTGGTGCTCTTTACCGCCTACGCCGACATCCAACTTGCCGTAACAGGCATCAAGGAAGGTGCCGCCGACTTCATCGTGAAGCCTTTTGAAAACGAGAAGATGATTCGTACGCTGGTAGAGGCTAGGGATAAGAACAGGGCTGTGGATAACGTTATCAACAGGAAAGGTGGAAAACCTGGTGGAAAAGATGCGCAAAGCGCTATGTATTGGGGAGATAGCGAAGTTATGAACAATTTGAGAAGTATTGTGGAAAAAGTTGCCGCAACCGATGCAAACATCCTCATTACAGGCGAAAACGGAACAGGTAAAGAGGTGTTAGCCAACGAGATACATCGTTTATCCACAAGATGTGGGAAAAAGATGCTGCCTGTGGATATGGGAGCCATTACGGAAACCCTGTTCGAGAGCGAACTCTTCGGTCATGTGAAGGGTGCTTTTACCGATGCCAAGGTGGATAAACCGGGCAAGTTTGAGCTTGCCGACGGCAGTACCATCTTCCTGGATGAGATAGGAAACCTATCCTACGGTCTTCAGGCAAAACTCCTTACCGCCCTGCAACGCAGAAGCATCGTAAGAGTGGGCGGAAGTAAGCAGATTCCCATCAACGTACGACTGGTTTGCGCCACCAACCGCAACCTGCAGCAGATGGTAAACGATGGCGAATTCAGAGAGGATCTGCTCTATCGCATCAATACCATCCATCTGGAATTGCCTGCCCTGAGACAGAGAAAATCAGACATCGTTCCGCTGGCAGAAAGATTCCTCCATCAATATGGCGATTTATATAATAAGTTGAATCTCCGTTTTTCGGAAGAAGCTGAGAAAAAACTTACCAGTTTGCCATGGTACGGAAACATCCGTGAACTCCAGCACGCCATCGAGAAAGCCGTGATTCTGTCTGATGGCGGAATGATTTCTGCCGAAGATATTGACGGCGGAAACCAGCAGAGAAAAGAGAAGCCTCTGGAAGAGGTTCAGACGCTCGACGAGATGGAAAGCCGAATGATAGAGAAAACCATCAGGGAATGTGAAGGAAATCTGTCGGTAGTAGCTGCAAGACTGGGCATTTCCCGCCAGACGCTTTACAATAAGATTAAGCGATACGGGTTATGAATTTAGGCACGGATTACACAGATTACACGGATTTTTAGTTATCAGATGAATAATCAGTTAGCAATCATCGTTTTATTGGTGATTTTGGTAGTTTTAGTAGCAGTCAACATCTGGCTCTACCGCCACTATCGCCGGAACATCAAGAAGGTAACCTTCCTTTTTGATGCGATAGATAATGGGGATTTCTCCTTCAGTTTTCCTACGGAGAAGAGGTTTAAGGAGGATAAAATTCTACACCAGTCCCTCAACCGCATCAAGCTTTTCCTGCAACATACGAGAGAGGAGCAGATGGATCGGGAGAAATATTACGAGCAGATTCTGAATGCGGTGGATACGGGCATCCTGGTGGTGGATGGCCACGACAACATCCTGCAGCACAACCAGGCAGCCCTCCGATTGCTCGATACGGATGTGCTTACCCACATGAACCAGGTAAAAGGAAAACTGAAGGATGAACACCTGGCAAAGCATGAGACGCAAGCCATGCTGAAAGACAAACACGTGCGTATCATCGCCCTAAGCGACGTGAGCCACGAACTGAGCAATCAGGAGGTGGATTCTTGGATCAAACTGATTCGTGTGCTGACCCATGAAATCATGAATACCATCACGCCGGTTACTTCGTTGAGCGAGACTCTGCTTACCCGGGTTACAGAAGATAAAGACCTGAAGCAAGGCTTGGAAACCATCCACAAAACAGGAACCGAACTGTTGGCTTTCGTCAACAACTATCGCCGTTTCACCCATGTTCCCCAGCCTCAGCCTGCCCTTTTCTATGTAGAACCATTCCTGGAAAGAATGGCGTTACTCTGCAACCACGAAGTAGAGATTTCAGTTTCTCCCAAGGATTTGCTGGTTTATGCCGATGAGAGCCTCCTCTCTCACGTGGTAACGAATCTTCTGAAGAATGCCGTAGAAGCTTTCAGGGAAAAGGAAAGAGAAGACAAGCAGGAATGCCGCTCCGCAGATTTGCAATCCGCGGCAAGCAAGAAGGCATTTATCCGTCTCCAAGCCTACGCCAACGCCCAGGAATCCATCATCATCGACGTGAGCAACAACGCCGGTCTCATCCCCGAAGATGTAGCCTCCCACATTTTTATCCCGTTCTTCACCACGAAGCCGGAAGGAAGCGGAATCGGTCTCTCCCTCTCCCGCCAGATCATGCGAGTAAGCGGCGGCAGCCTCTCGCTCCATCAGGACAAGGCACAGGGAATCACCACCTTCCGCATCATCATCCCATAACATAAGCACATTTTTTGAGAGAAAAGTTTGGTGTTTATCCATAAAAATCGTATCTTTGTCCCCACAAATACAGAAGATTATGGCATTCGAAAAGGAAATCAAGGAATACGAGGATTTGAGACGAAAATATCAAACCCTTATCATCAATAAAATGGATAGAGAAGAGTACATCAAATATAATGAAGTACTCTTCTCTACCCATTCGTGCGCCATTGAAGGCAACTCTTTCTCCGTAGATGATACCCGGGAGCTGAAGGAGAAAGGCCTGGGGATGATTCCTGCCGGAAAGACTCTTTTCGAGGCTTTCGAAATGCTTGACCACTTCGAAGCCTTCGAGTACATGATGCAAAACACGCAACATCCACTCGACGAGAATTTTCTGAAAGAAATCAACAGGCGGGTTACCAGCCATACGCTTTCCTACCGTTCCCCAGAAGCCATTCCGGGCGAATACACCACCACAGACATGGCAGCAGGCGATACGGTATTTGGCGACCACGAAGAACTCATCGCCAGAGTTCCCAAGCTGTTGGAATCTACCGAAAAAGCCATCGTTTCGGCTGCCGTTCATCCCATGATTCTTGCCGCCCGTTTTCATGGCTTCTACGAATATCTTCATCCGTTCCGTGATGGGAATGGAAGAACAGGACGACTCATCAGCAACTACATTCTCTTAAGATTGAATCATCCTCTCCTCATCATCCCATCCGAAGCCCGACAGGAATACATTTCTGTCCTCCGTATGATTCGTACGGAAGCAACCGACGAGCACCTCATCCGCTTCTTCTTCAAGATGGCAATACAGAGAATGGAAGAAGAGCTGAAGCAGAAAGAGGCTAACACCAAGCGATTTATGACTTTTCTCTTCTAACAAAGCATCGGATGCCCCTCAGAAGTGACAGAAGCACTAAAGCTGATTGCCCTCCGCCTCCACAATCTGTCCATCAAACAGACGGATGGTGCGATGGGCTATCTTGGCATCGTGCTCATTATGCGTTACCATGACGATGGTGGTGCCCTCGTGGTTCAGCTCGGTAAGCAGATGCATCACCTCGGCTCCATTCTTGGAATCGAGGTTACCCGTAGGCTCATCGGCCAGGATGAGCTTGGGACCGAAGACCACGGCACGGGCGATGGCTACTCGCTGCTGCTGACCACCCGACAGCTGATGAGGGAAGTGCTTGGCACGATGACTGATGGCCATTCGCTTCATAATCGCCTGTACCTTTGCCTTGCGCTCCGCCTTCGGAATGTTGAGGTAGGTAAGAGGAAGCTCGATGTTCTCCTCTACATTCAATTCATCTATCAGGTTGAAGCTCTGGAACACAAATCCGATTTCTCCCTTTCTCACATCCGTGCGCTCCTTTTCCTTCAGGTTTGCCACCTCGTGATTACCCAGGAAATATTTTCCCGAAGTTGGGTTGTCGAGCAAACCGAGAATGTTGAGCAAGGTGGATTTGCCACAACCTGATGGTCCCATAATGGCAACAAACTCGCCGTCTTCTACTGTGAAAGATACATTATTTAAAGCAATCGTCTCCACATCTTCTGTGCGGAATGACTTGCAAAGATTCTCTACTTTTATCATTTTTATTTAATGTTGAATGTTAAATGTTGAATTAGGGCATACGCCCTTAAATCTGTGTCATCTGTGAAAATCTGTGGGAGACTTATTCATCCTTGAGATACTTCACAGGATTACTATTCGCCACCTTGTAGCAGTTGATGACGACGGAAAGCCCGATGATGACGAGCAAGATGATGGTAACGCCGATAAACAGCAAAGGCGTCAGCGTAATCTTCTCGCTGAACGACATCAGCCATTGTCTGGCTATCAGCCAAGCCCCCAAGTCGCCCACGATGATGCAAGGCAAAGCTATCTTCATAATGTCCTTCAGGAAGATGCGAAGAATATCCTTCACCTTCGCCCCGTTCACCTTCCTTATCGCTATCTCCTTACGGCGGCGGTTCACCTCATCGCTCGTATAACCCACCAATCCGAAGAGGGCGATAATCATCGTTACGATGCCGGCTACCAGGATTCCGTTGCGGAAATGGAGCTGGGAAGCATACTGTGCCTTGAACTCAGACTCATAGTCGAGTACCTCCACTTTGTTGTTTGGATACATCAATTGCACCTTATCTCTTAGGTCTGCCAAAGCCTCTTCTGTCAAGTCATTGTACTTGACGAGCATATAAGAAGCAGGAGTGGCTGAATAAAAATAAACAAATGAAGCAGATCTTGAATCTGCATTTTCCGTGCTGACCGTACCATACTTCACATCATTGACCACACCACAGATTGTCATCGTTTCATTTTCGTTGCAATGTGCGGAAATCCACACTCTCTTGCCTACAGCACCGTCTTTCCAATGCCCCAACTTCGTCAACTTCTTCGCTAAAGTCTCGTCGATAATCACTTGACGACTACTATCCGTTCGCTCCGTGAAGAAAGAGCCTTGTACAAACTTTATGCTCATAAGGTCAAAGTAATTGTCATCAACGCCCTGCGTGTCATGGATAATCATTCGAGTACGATCATCCCCTGGCAAAGTCAAATTATTTCCATTTACACTCCAGTTTTGCAGTGGCACACAATAGGTAGATGCCACTTGCTTAACATTCGGCAAATGCTTGAATTCCGACAAGCATTGCATTCGTTGGTCTGGCTTGATTCCCTCTACATAAACGATTGCCACATCCTTGTAATCATAACCAGGATTCAGATTCACCATTTTATTATATTGACTATTGACCACAAAGAGCAAGCTGAACAACAAGCCAGAGATAACGAACTGAATACCGAGCAAGGCGAGCTTCCAACGATTACGATTCTCGCTATATCCACGGAATGCAATCGCCACTGGAATTTTATTGTAGAGCCATCCCGGCACCAAGCCGCCAACCAAAAGCACAAGGACGCAAATGGCAACCAATATCCAACTACCACGATTAAACAACAATGTACTTACAGGAGCAGAAAGGAAATTCTCTATCGTTCCCTTGCAAAGGAAGACGAGGATAGCAGCCAATATCACCGACAACCCAACATGCACCAAAGCCTCGGAGAAGATAATCGCATGGATGTTCTTGGGTTCCGCTCCATAACATTTACGCACAGCCATCTCACGAGAACGCGTTACGAGATTACCCACGATGATGAGCAGGTAATTCATCACGGAAGTGAAAAGCAATACAAAAGCGATGATACCCATGATCCATCCCATCTTCTTGATGTAAGGGCTTTGCGTGTACATTTCGCTGAGAACGGTAAAGTCGTAATCTAATGAAATACCCGCTTTCTTCCATTCTTTCAACGGGAAGTGGTCTTGCTTCATCTTGTTGATATATGGATGAAGTTCACTTGGCTTATGCCCTTTTGACAATCGGATAAAAGACTGATAACAATCATTTCCAGTCCATTGCTGCCTTCCATCATAACCAAACATATCCCCGATACTACCCAATGACACCAACACTTGAAGAGAATGCCAAGAGGATCCCCATGGGAAACTCTCAAATACACCTCCGATAGTAAAGGTATGTCCAGGATAACTTGCCATCGTGAAATGCTTACCCACGACATTGCCGCCCATCTTCGCCGCTGTCTCTGAGTCTATCATGCAATAGAATGGACGAGAAAGGACTTCTTTTGCCTTGCCAATCGTTACCTTTTGGGGAAAGACATCAAAAAAACAGCTATCCGCCAATGCTATTTTACAAGAGATTGCATTTTGGTCTTCCATATTACATTGGAAATCTCCAATAAAAACAAGTCGTGTAGCAGCCTCCACAAATGGAGCATACTGTTTGATGCCCGGAGCTGTAGCTCCTGAGGTTTGGGCGAAATTGAAAGACTTATTGCCATCGTCTCCCGGCATCGTTCCCACTTCTGAAATCTGATACGTCCTTTCCCATCCTGGGAAATACGTATCGTAAGTCTGCTCGAAATAAATCTCGGCAATAATTACCGAACTGATTGCCAATCCGAGCGCCAGACACAAGATCTTCACGAAATTGTGCTGGCCTCTTCGAGGCAGATTTTTGAATGCGTTAATAATATGATTCATATCAAATATCCTGTTTCAAGGGCGTTAGCCCAATTTATCACTAATCACTACTAATTAATCATTACTAACTAATCACTACTAATTAAAAACTAATATATCATTATCCTTATAGGCTTCGTAGCCACTAACGATAACCTGCTCGCCCGGCTCCAAGCCCTCAATCACCTCATAATACTGAGGATTCTGGCGACCGATGGTGATCTTTCGGCGATAAGCCTTCTTGCCACTCTTGTCTAATACAAAGATCCATTGACCACCCGTTACACTATAAAACGTGCCTTTAGGGATAATTATTGCCTGCTTAGACTGACCGAGCTGCAAATCTACATAATAAGTCTGACCGGTTCGGATGTTGCCAGGGCGAACGCCTTTGAAGATGAAGTCGATGCGGAACCTGCCGTCTCTTACCTCGGGATAAACCTTGCGAACCTGCAGGAGATAATGCTTGCCGTTCTGGTCGAAAGTGGCTGTGAGCCCCGGTTTTACCCGGTCGATGTAATGCTCATCCACCTGCGCCTGCACCTTGAAATCGCTGAGGTCGTTGATGACTCCAATCTTCTGTCCAGCCTGGATGCTCTGTCCCAGCTCCATATCTAGCAAGCCTATCTCACCCGAAATGGTGCTGCGGATGTTCAGCTTCTCCTTGCGCTGGCGAACCAGTTGCACATTCTTCTGCATGGCTTCCAGATTATCGCCCATCTGATCCATCTGCGAACGGCGCAACTGGGCATCCTTCTTCAATCGCTTGCTGATGAGCGCATGCTTCTTGACGGCAAGGTCGTAATCTTCCTTAGCCTTCAGATACTCCTCGCGCGAATTGAGTTCTTCCTTGTGCAACGCCTCCTGATGCTGATAGGAGCGGCGCTTGGTAATGACATCCTGCGAAAGCGACAGTTCCTCGTTGCTATTGTTCAGGCGGTCCTGCTCCATCGAAATCTGGGTGTTGCGAAGCATGTCCTGCTTTTCGGCAAGTTCGCTCTCGGCATTCAAAATCTCCAGATCGAGATTCGAATTGCTCAGTTTCACGATCACATCGCCCTTGTTTACGTGGGCACCTTCATCCACCACTTTCTCCAGAACAATACCGCCTTCCTCTGAACTGATCTGCACCACGGAGATAGGAACCACCTGTCCATCCACCGAAACATAATCGTTGAACTGCGCCTTCTCCACGGTTCCGATGCTCAATCCCTTCCTATCCACCTTCAGGGTGGAAGAGAAATTGCCCAATCCCAACCAAATGAGGACTGTGATCAAAACCGCTCCTCCGCCAATCCATGCCCAATACTTGCGAGGCACGAGATATTTTTTCTTTTCTATCTTTATATCCATAATTTATCTTATTAAATTTTCTCCCTGATAATAACCTACTAACCTCTGTTTGATGATGAGCAACATCTGCATCTGGAGTTCCTTGATTCTGCTTTCCAGAAGCGTCTGGGCTGCGGTATGAAGATCGAAGGTGGAAAGCATTCCTTCTTCAAACTTCCGGCTCGACATGTGATAGGCGAGCGAATCTGAGGCCACCTTCTTCTGCATCTGATGCAACTCCTTGGCGTAACCCTCTGCATCCATTACCGCCTGGGCTATCTGGTCGTGAAGCTTGCGACGGGTTTCCTCCAGGTTCACCTGTGCCAGTTGCCAGTCGTTGCGTGCCTTCTTCACGCTGTGCCATCGGTCGCTATTATAAATAGGTATGGAAAGGGTCAATGCGAGGTATTCGCCCTGGTTGTTGTGAAACTGCGAGGCAAACCCATCGTATTGCCCTTTCTGAGAGAGATTCTTATAATAGTTGGTAGAAATGCCACCACCGAGAGAGAGTAATGGCAGCAATCTGCCTTTTGCAATCTTGTAATCATACCGTGCCCGCTCTACTTCGTATTCTGCCGACTTCAAATCGGGAGAAATATGCTGGAAGGCCTGGTAAACGGTTTCGTAGTTTACTCCAGATTCAGAAACCTCTTTATTATCAGACGTTAACTTCAAATTCTGCTCCTCTTTAATCAGAATTTTCAGCTCTTCATCCACCGGAAAATTCATCGCGGTTTTCAAGGCGAGCAGACTCTGTTTTGCCACATTCTCCTGATGCGTAAGATTGTATTCATCTTCTGCCACCTGCGATTCCATCTGCACCACATCCGGGCGTCCCTTCTCGCCCAGTTCATACAGACGCTTCATCTTCGCCAGCATCCGCTTGCTTTCGTTCAGTTTCTCGCTTGCTATCTGAATGCTAGCCTCAGCATAGGCAGCATCCACATATTTCTGCATCACGTCGATGGCTCGGTCGTCCTGAATCTTCTGCATCGCCGTAGCTGAATAATCCCGGCTCAATTTAGCCTGCTTCAAGGCGTTGATGGTGGCGAAACCGTCGAAGACATTCAGTTCGGCATAAAGCTGATAGTAGTTGTTGAATGTCGTTACATTATTATAAGTATTGGTTTCCGGGTCGATGTTTCGTCCCCAGGCATACTGTCCCTGCACGCCGCCCGTAACGGTAGGCAGGAATCCTGCCACAGCATGCTGGTAATCCTGCTTGCGCTGGCGGGCATTCACCACCTCCCGCTTCACCTCCGTGGCGTGCTCCACGGCGTATTTCATGCAGTCGTCAAGGCTCCAGCTCTGTGCCGAGACTCCAGCCGCCCAGACCAACCATCCTATCAATATTCCTATTCTTTTCATAATCTTCTTCATTTTGGCATGATTAGGACAAGAGCCGTGCCAAAACAGCATTTCTCCTGATAATCAAACCATTAAATAAAAAGTCTCATTAAACAAACTGTCCAACAATTAGACACCGGCGTCTAATTGTTGGACAGAAACCTCATTATTTATCGGCTTTCGTAAGTACTTGCATCAGTCTTCGAAGCTATTTGTGTTAAAACAGGAATCTAATAATCCTCCATATAACCCTTGGGAAACATATCGTAGGACAGAGCTTCCAGTTCTGAGAGCGTCATCTGCTCTACCGAATGCTCTATCTTACGTATCAGTTCGTCTCGCTTGAAATCGTCGTCATCGCTCAGACGCGATGTAAATCTGTTACTCATTTTCTTGAATGTTAAGTGTTGAATGTTAAATGTTGAATTGGGCATACGCCACTAAATCTGTGTCATCTGTGAATTGAAAATCGCTGGCCGAAGGGAAAAGCAAATCTATGAGAAGATTACATCCGCTCATAGGTGTTGATAACGTTTCCATCATACGCCTCGTGGCTGATTAACCGGACGTTATGAGGAAGCATAGGCGCTGGCGTTCCAGAAGTTACGGAGTTTTCCACAGATGTGGACAACAACGTTTCTACCCTGATTTCATCCCAAAGTCCAGCATCGAGGAATGCCTGATGGGTGATGGCGCCTCCCTCTACTATCAGCGACTGCACCTTATTATTATATAAGTACTGCATGATTTGCTGCAACACTTCCGTCTTGCCCCGTGAGAAATCCAGACCTTCGAAACAAGGATGATGGCGGTCGATTACCAGGCGCATCGGGTCCTTGCCGCTCCAATCTCTAACGTTGAGCTGACTGTGGTCGCGCTCATCGGTTACGCGGCCTATGAGGATGGCATCGTTCTCAGCACGCAACTTGTGGGAGAGCATCTTGGTGAAAGGCGAGGAAATAGCCATACCCCTACCCCCGTTGTCAAGAAAGCCATTCGCGGTCTGCGCCCATTTCAGGATGATGTAAGGACGCTGATGGGTGTTAAAGGTGATGAAGCGCTTGTTGAGTTCGAGACATTCCGCCTCCAGAACGCCTACAGTTACTTCAATGCCTGCCTCGCGAATCTTGCGGATACCGCGGCCCTGAACCTTGGCAAAGGGATCTACGCAGCCACAAACGCATCGCTTTACTCCTTTTCTTACTATCAAATCGGCGCAAGGCGGCGTCTTGCCATAATGAGAGCAGGGTTCAAGACTCACATAGATGGTAGCTTGGCTTAATAGATGCTCATCCTCGGGCTTAATTGAAGCAAAGGCGTTGACTTCAGCATGCCCTTCTCCGCATCTTACATGATAGCCTTCGCCGATGATTCTACCATCCCCACTCACGATAACGGCTCCCACCATCGGATTGGGTTTGGCATTCTCTCTTCCGTTTTTCGCCAGCTGCAGACAGCGGCGCATAAACATTTCGTCTATTTCCTTTTGCGACAACGGTTCGCCCGTCTTCACATTCTGAAAAGAAACATTATTTTGTTCCATATCTAAAACTTTTCTTCGTTTTTTACTTACTTTTCGATAAAATGTCGTACCTTTGCTCTCAAATCATAATATACGATTTAGAGATGAAAACGTATCAACAACTTTGGCAATCCATTACCCCTCTATATGAGGCGGGCGAAGCACAGGCTATCGTCCGCACCGTGCTCGATGTGAAGTACGGAATGACGCTGACCGACATAATCTGCGGCAAAGTTAATGAATTATCTGCAGATGAAGAAAGAAAACTGGAAGAAATTATCAGAAGATTGCAAAAAAGCGAACCTGTACAGTATGTTCTGGGCGAAGCTGACTTTGCAGGAAGAACCTTCCATGTAGAGCCGGGCGTGCTGATTCCGAGACCCGAAACGGCGGAACTCTGCGAGTGGATAAAAAAAGATGCGACTGAAAACAAAGGGATTACGGAAGGAGAGAAGGAAGAAAATACCATCCGCATCCTGGACATCTGTACGGGTTCGGGCTGCATCGCCATTACGCTGGGACTGGACATCGGCGGCTCGGAGGTTACGGGTTGGGATATTTCGGAAAATGCCTTGAAGATAGCACAGGGAAATATTGCGCTTCTGGATGCCGGTAACGTAAAAATAGAATATCAAGATGCCCTGAAATTGGCGGAAACATCGGATACCGGAAGATGGAACATCATCGTGAGCAATCCCCCGTATATCTGCGAAAAGGAGAAAGCGGATATGGAGAAGAATGTGTTGGAACACGAACCCGGAATCGCCCTCTTCGTGCCCGATGAAGAGCCTCTGAAGTTCTATAGGGCCATCGCCGAATATGCCTCTTCTGCCCTCAAATCCGGAGGTGCATTATACTTCGAAATCAATCCTATCTACGAAAAAGAAACAAGGGAAATGCTGGAAGGATTGGGTTTTAAAGCTATTGATACAAAGGAAGATGCCTTCGGAAAGCAGAGAATGATGCGAGCCGGCAAATCATAAAGTTCAATGTTCAAATCTCAAAGTTCAAAGTAAAATTATCATGTTCAAATCTCAAAGTTCAAAGTATAAAAAGCCGATGACCGAGCAGCAGGCGCTCCTGAAGCTCACCACCCTCTGCACCCAAGCCGAACATTGCTCGCAAGAGATGATCGACAAGATGAAGAAGTGGGAACTGCCCGAAGATGCCATCGCCAGAAACATGGAATTCCTGACCGAGAAGAAATTCATCGACGACGAACGTTTCGCACGCTTCTTTATCAACGACAAGATAAAATACAACAAGTGGGGACGCCGGAAGGTGGAACAGGCGCTGTGGATGAAACATATTCCGAAGGACATCTCCGACCCTATCTTCGAAGAGATTGAAGACGACCTGTATATGGAAACCCTCCTGCCCCTGATGAAAAACAAATATAAAACCATCAAGGCAAAGAACGACTATGAACGCTCGATGAAACTCATCCGCTTTGCCCTGGGAAGAGGATACAGCATGGAGGTTATCCACAAATGCATCGACCGGATGAAGGAAGAAGATCTGGGAGACATCGATTTCGAAGAGGAATTCTAAAGCAAAGCATCAAGTTCAATATCCAAACCTCAAAATTAAGAGTAAAGCCATGCGTACCAGCCTGTTAAGAGACATATTAGATTTATTCTTCCCCCGAACCTGCGCCATCTGCGGAAATGTGCTCGCTGGCGGGGAGGAGATGATATGCATAAAATGTCTGTTCCGCATGCCGAGAACCGATACCTGGAAACAGCCCTACGACAACGAGATGGCAAAACTCTTCTGGCACCTGATTCCCATCGAACGCTGCTGCGCTCTCTTCCATCACATCAGCCATGCCACATCGGCTAGAGCCGTCTACCAACTGAAATACATGCATCATCCTGAAATGGGAATCTATCTGGGCAGAATGCTGGCAAAGAAGGGGTTAGGCATTCAGTTCTTCGACGGAATAGACGCCATCATCCCCATCCCGCTCACCCGAAAACGAGAAAAAGAACGCGGCTATAACCAGAGTCTTCTCATCGCCAAAGGTATCCAGCAACTCACCCATCTGACCATCATCAAGGATGCCGTAAGAAGGAAAAAGTTTAGCGAAAGCCAAACCCACAAGAACCGGCAGGAAAGACAGGAAAACGTGAGCCAGGTTTTTGAAGCCGCAGCAACCTATCATGACGGGCAGGGCGAGCACCCCATCACGCAACTTGAGGGCAAACATATCCTCATCATCGATGACGTATGCACCACCGGATCCACCATCATCTCCTGTGCGGAAACCCTGATAAAAGCAGCCGGAAAGATGAAGATAAGCGTGCTGACTGTAGGTTTCGCACACGACTAAAGGCCCTTTTTGCCGAGAGTTAAAACATTTTAACCCTAAATATAGCCGCCGTGTGCAAAAATCATTGTACCTTTGCAAAATAATTAATAATAATTTAATCCTTTAAAGATTATGGACAAACTGAAGAAAGAATTCGCATCTAAGTTATTGAAAGTAAAGGCAATCAAGTTGCAGCCTAATGATCCATTCACATGGGCTTCTGGCTGGAAGTCACCATTCTATTGCGATAACCGCAAGACTCTCTCATTCCCAGAACTCCGCAATTATGTAAAGCTTGAGCTCGTTCACGCTATCCTGGAGCAGTTCCCAGAGGCTGATGCTGTAGCCGGAGTAGCTACTGGTGCCATCGCGCAGGGTGCTTTGGTTGCTGACGAACTGAACATGCCTTTCGTATACGTTCGTTCTAAACCAAAGGATCACGGTATGCAGAACCTCATCGAAGGTCAGCTCGACCCTAAGGCTAAGGTTGTGGTAGTAGAAGACTTGATTTCTACCGGCGGCAGCTCTCTCAAAGCAGTAGAGGCTCTCCGCAAGAACGGCAACGAGATTGTGGGCATGGTAGCTAGCTATACCTATGGTTTCCCTATCGCCGAGAAGGCTTTTGCTGATGCTAACGTAAAGCTGGTTACTTTGACCGACTATGAGCACGTAGTGGCAGAGGCTCTGGAGACGGGCTATATCAAGCAGGAAGACGTAGAGCTGCTCCACGAGTGGCGCAAGGACCCAGCTAACTGGAAGAAGTAATCAAGCTGACCCATCAATAATGAGTACAAGTACATTCGAAAGTAATATCAAACAGATTCCTCACAAGCAGGAATCTGTTTACCGTACATTGAGCGATCTGAACAACCTGCAGATGCTCAAAGACCGCTTCGAGCAGGTGAAAGACCAGATTCCTGAGGACAAGAGAAAGGAAATGGAAAAACTGAAGGACCTCAAGTTTGATAGCGACAGCATCTCTATCACGGCACCTATGGTGGGTGAAATCAAGATGCGCATCATCGACCGCGAGGAGCCTAAGACCATCAAGTTTGAAACAGAAAACAGCCCTGTTCCTTTCAACTTCTGGATTCAGCTGCTCCCTACAGGCGAGTTCTCATGCAAAATGAAACTCACCATCAAGGCAGAACTTAACATGTTTATCAAGGGTATGGTGAAGAAGCCATTGCAGGAAGGCATCGAAAAAATTGCTGATGCGCTTGCGATGATTCCTTACCAGGATTAATAAATAAAGAAATTATGGCACATAAACTTTGGGAAAAGAACTTCGAAGTAAACAAGGAAATTGAAAGATTCACCGTAGGAAGAGACCGCGAACTCGACCTCTATCTCGCCAAGTATGACGTGCTGGGCAGTATGGCACACATCACCATGCTCGAAAGCATCGGACTCCTGGAGAAAGATGAACTCACCCAGCTCCTTGCCGAACTGAAAAACATCTACGCCATCGCCGACAAGGGCGAATTCATAATAGAAGACGGCGTAGAAGACGTTCATTCCCAGGTAGAACTGATGCTCACCCAGAAACTGGGCGACATGGGCAAAAAGATTCATTCGGGTAGATCACGCAACGACCAGGTTCTCGTAGACCTCAAACTCTTCACCCGTCATGAGTTGAAGGAGATTGTGGACGCCGTGAAGATTCTCTTTGACGAGCTGATTCAGAAGAGCAACCAGTATAAGGACGTGCTGATGCCGGGCTACACCCATCTGCAGGTGGCTATGCCTTCATCATTCGGTCTCTGGTTTGGCGCTTATGCTGAAGGACTTGCCGATGACATGCTCTTCCTTCAGGCTGCTTACCGCATGACCAACCGCAACCCATTGGGTAGCGCTGCCGGCTATGGAAGTTCATTCCCATTGAACCGCACCATGACCACCGAACTTCTCGGTTTCGACAGCATGGACTATAATGTGGTTTATGCACAAATGGGCAGAGGAAAGATGGAGCGCAACGTGGCTTTCGCCATGGCTACCGTGGCAGGAACTTTGGCAAAGATGGCTTTCGACGCCTGCATGTTCAACTGTCAGAACTTCGGTTTCGTGAAATTGCCTAAGGAGTGCACCACCGGTTCGAGCATCATGCCACACAAGAAGAATCCAGACGTATTCGAGTTGATTCGCGCCAAGAGCAACAAGCTCCAGAGCCTTCCACAGCAGGTAATGCTCATCATGAACAACCTGCCAGTAGGCTATTTCCGCGATCTCCAGATTATCAAGGAAGTATTCCTCCCTGCCTTCGACGAGTTGAAAGACTGTCTGCAGATGGCTGCCTACATCATCAACAAGATGGAGGTGAACGAGCATATTCTTGACGATCCTCGCTACGACCCTATGTTCTCAGTAGAAGAAGTGAACCAGCTTGCAGCCAACGGAATGCCATTCCGCGATGCTTACAAGAAGGTAGGACTGGAAATCGAGGCTGGCGAATTCAAGCCAAACAAGGATATTCATCATACTCACGAAGGCAGCATCGGCAATCTCTGCAACGACAAGATTCAGGCGCTGATGGAGCAGACCCTCTCTGAGTTCCACTTCGAGCGCATGGAGAATGCCGAGAAGAATCTTCTGAAATAAAGACTGAAAGGTTTCTGCATGAAGAATAGCATATATAATAAGGTATATATATATAATAAGGTGAAGAGCATGGCTGGAATAGCTATGCTCTTACTTTGTTCGTGCGATGCAGAAAACAGCATCAGCACCAAATATCCCTGCCAGTTCTATTTCAAGTCGCAATACCATCCGGGCACAAGTCTGGAAACAGCCCTCAACGGAACGGGCGTCTACACGATGGTTAGCGCCAAAAAGGTGAATGGAGCCTGGAATATCTATTCTACATTAAACGATGGGAAAAACCAGACGGAAACCATCATCCTCTCTACAGCCAAGGAGAATTATGCCAACTATACCTATCTGGGAGCGGGCAACGACCCTAAAGATGCCAGGAAGAATGGCTTCATCATGGGACTTACAAACTTCAGCGGACCTGTAGCCTGGGACCGCCAATGCCCCAACTGTCTGGAACAATATGGCGGCACCAACTATCCGCTGGAATGGACCGGCAACCGCCAATCGGTTATTTGCGACAAATGTAACCGCATCTACAGCCTGGAAAACGGAACCATCACAAGCGGCGGAAAGAGCAAAAGCGACAAGCCGCTGATGCAATATCGGGTAACCTACGGCGGCAAAGGAACCGATATATACGTGGGAAACTAAGCAGAAACGGAGGGCAAATGAAAAAAATGGCGCTTTCTTGTCTTAAAAAATGTAAATCGTTTGGAGATTTAAAGAAATAGCATTACCTTTGCACTCACATAACGCGGAAATAGCTCAGTTGGTAGAGCACAACCTTGCCAAGGTTGGGGTCGCGGGTCCGAGTCCCGTTTTCCGCTCAACTCTTAACGTTTACCATGCCGCAATGGTGGAATTGGTAGACACGAGGGACTTAAAATCCCTTGGCCAGTAATGGCTGTGCGGGTTCGAGTCCCGCTCGCGGCACCTTAAAGTTTTTCCTTATGAAAAAATTTGCTTACATCCTCATTTTATTCATTACGCTGGTTTTAACATCATGTGGTGTTAGCAGTGGGCATTTCAAGTTTGAAGGCAAATTTCTCAATATGAATCAAGGCGAGTTTTATGTATACAGTCCTGACGGGGGCTTCGAAGGCGTTGACACCATCAAGGTAGAAGGCGGCCGTTTCACTTTCGAAACCGAATGTAAGGAAGATTTTACCATCATGCTTGTTTTCCCTAATTTCTCTGAGCAGCCTATCTTCGCAAAATCGGGCAAATCAGTAGAAATCAAGGCAGATGCTTCGCACCTTAAGGAAATGGAGGTAAGCGGAACCGAGGATAACGAACTGATGACAAAATTCCGCAAGAACATCCTGAAAGATACGCCACCTGAGGCTAAAAAGCATGCTGAAGACTTCGTCAGAGAACATCCGAATTCTGTGTGCAGCATCTATCTGATCAGAAAATACTTCATCACTTCTACACAACCTGATTACCGCAAGGCGCTCTCACTCATCAATATCGTAGAGAAGGAACAGCCTAAAAACGGACAGTTGGCTAAGATGAAGCAGTTGGCAGAAACCATGAAGAATATAGGCACCGGTGCAACCCTGCCTTCATTTACAGCATACGATATCAACGGAAAACTCGTTTCCAGTACAGAAATGAGCAGCGCTCCGGTTGCTGTAATCTACACCTGGGCTACCTATAACTATGACAGCCAGGACATGCAGCGCGAACTGAAGAGCCGTCAGAAGAAATCGAACGGCAAGCTTAAGCTGATGGCTTTCTGTCTGGATGCCAGCAAGAGCGAATGCAAGAACAACATCAAGCGCGACTCTATCGCATGCCCTATCATCTGCAACGGCGAAATGCTGGAAGACAAGACCTTGAAGAAGTTGGGATTGGGAAACCTTCCTGACAACATCATACTTCAAAATGGTAAAATCATCGCCCGAGGCATGAAAAAGCAAGAGCTTTACAATAAGCTCGACCAACTGCTAAAATAAATACTTTCGAGCTAGTCAAGAACCCATAAAAAGCACGCCTATATGTTAGTAAAGACATATTGTGCAGCAGTTAACGGACTAGAAGTAACTACTGTAACCGTAGAAGTAAGCCTCAACAGAGGCGTCATGTACCACCTCACAGGCTTAGGCGACGAGGCGGTCAAGGAGAGCCGTAACCGAATTTCAGCAGCTCTCCAGTATAGCGGCTTCAAATTTCCGATAGCCGACATCACTATCAATCTGGCTCCAGCTGACCTCAGGAAAGAGGGCAGCAGTTTCGACTTGCCGCTTGCAATCGGACTTCTAGGCGCCAACAACAACATTCCCGAAGATCATCTGAAAGAGTACATGATGGTAGGCGAGCTGAGCCTTGACGGTACGCTCCAGCCTATCAAAGGTGCCCTACCGATAGCTATCAGAGCCAGAGCAGAGCACTTTAAGGGACTGATTGTGCCGGAACAGAACGCTCGGGAAGCGGCTGTCGTAAACAATCTTGAGGTTTACGGCATGAAAACGCTTTTCGAAGTCATACAATTCATGAGCGACAGAAGCAACCCTTCTCCTACAATCGTTGACACCCGCAAGGAATTTTACGAAAACCAGACACATTGTGAATACGATTATGCCGATGTTCGCGGTCAGGAGAACGTGAAAAGAGCGCTCGAAGTGGCTGCGGCTGGCGGACACAACCTGATTATGGTAGGTCCTCCAGGTTCTGGAAAGTCGATGATGGCAAAACGTTTGCCGTCCATCCTCCCCCCTCTCACGCTATCTGAGAGTCTGGAAACAACACAAATTCACTCCATTGCAGGCAAACTGGGCAAGAATGTATCACTCATTTCCCAACGCCCGTTCCGGTCTCCTCACCATACCATCTCTCAAGTGGCTCTGGTAGGCGGTGGAACATCGCCACAACCGGGAGAAATATCGCTCGCCCATAATGGCGTTCTGTTCTGCGATGAACTTCCGGAGTTCAATAAAACCACTCTGGAAGTACTCCGCCAGCCATTGGAAGACCGCCACATCAACATCAGCAGAGCGAAATATTCTACAGATTACCCATGTTCATTCATGTTTGTGGCAAGTATGAACCCTTGTCCATGCGGATATTATGGTGATCCGACACATCGTTGTGTCTGCACGCCAGGCCAGATTCAAAGATACATGAACAAGATTTCGGGTCCGTTACTCGACCGCATCGACATCCAATGTGAAATCAGTCCCGTTCCTTTCCAGGACATATCGAAGGCAGCACCAGGTGAGCCAAGTGCCAAGATCAGAGAAAGAGTCATCAAGGCAAGAGAAGTTCAAGCCGAAAGATTCAAAGATTATAAAGGCATCCATTGCAACGCCCAGATGACCGAAAGAATGATTCATCAGTTTGCCGAACCCGACGAACAAGGTATCGAACTGCTCCGAATGGCAATGGAGAAGCTTTCTTTGTCAGCCAGAGCCTATAACAGAATACTGAAAGTGGCACGAACCATTGCTGATTTGGCAGGAAGTGAACAGATTAAGCCTGACCATATAGCAGAAGCCGTGGGATACAGAACCCTCGACAGAGGCGATTGGGCAGAAAGAGGACATTTATAATCATAAAGAAGATATATGTAAAAGGATAAAAATCCGTTTTTTCCAATCATTCGCTCTAAAAAGTTGGATTTATAAAGGGAAAAAGGGAGAAAAAAAATAGAAGAATAGCCATTTTAAAATAGTTACAAACCTATTTTAGAATGGCTATTTTCTTTTGTCATTACGAAAATATTATCCCATAAAGACTAAAGTACCACAAAAAAACAGACAAAACGAATAGCAAAATCGTCCAAGACGGGGTGATTTCTATTCTCTAAGGTATAATAATTGATTTAAATTAGCTTTTAAATTTACGAAAATCTCTAATTCTAATAAAAATTACCCCACATAGGATAAAAAAATACATTACCTTTGCAAACGTAAAAAGAAAGCTAGCACAACGCTAGTTTAATTATTAACAACAAAACTATTAAGATTTATGGATTGCATTTTTAAAATTACAAACGCAGTAAAGAAGATTGGTTTCGTTATTCTTCTTGCAGAGTTGGCCGTTATCGCCTATATGAACGTAATGTAAGAAATCTCTCTATAGATAAAAATATATAAGGAGGAAGTTTTCTACATACTAAGGTAATTAGATTGTAAAAGGTCAACAACATAAGTTGTCAGAACGAATAAGCTCTTAGAAAAAGTAAATGATAATAATTAGGTACAATCCTATCAGGGAGGAGTCTGATGGAAATGTACAAGATGGGAGGCTCTTGCAGAGATGCGAAGGGCCTTTTTTGTATCCTGACCTACGCTATCCTTACTATAAAAACACTAAAGAACCCAGCTTTTTACACCTTATTATATATATAAGTAAGAAAAAGCGACGATAATTCTTTCTTATCTCCAACATTTTTTGTAATTTTGCAGCCAAATAACAAAAATATATTAGCTAATATGGAACAAAAGAACTTTAAACGTACTACCGTGACTGCGGCTTTGCCTTATGCCAACGGTGGTGTGCACATTGGTCACCTGGCAGGTGTATACGTGCCAGCCGATATCTATGTTCGCTATCTCCGCCTCAAGAAGCAAGATGTTGTCTTCATCGGCGGTAGCGATGAGCATGGTGTACCTGTTACTATCCGTGCCAAGAAAGAAGGAATTACCGTACAGGAGGTGGTTGACCGCTATCATAACCTCATCAAGAAGAGTTTCGAGGACTTCGGTATCTCTTTTGATATTTACAGCCGTACCACTTCGCCTACTCACAATAAGTTTGCTTCAGACTTCTTCCGCACACTCTATGACAAGGGCGTATTGGAAGAAAAGGTAGAGGAGCAGTTCTGCGACGAGGTAACAGGCGAATTCCTTACCGACCGTAATATCGTGGGTACTTGTCCTCGCTGTGGTGCAGAGGGTGCTTATGGCGACCAATGCGAGAAATGTGGTGCTACCCTCTCTCCTGAGGAGCTCATCAACCCTACCAACAAGAACAACCCTGGTCATGGTCTCGTAAAGAAGCCTACCAAGAACTGGTATCTTCCATTGAACAAGTATCAGGATTGGTTGAAGAAGTGGATTCTGGAAGGCCACAAAGAGTGGCGTACCAATGTTTACGGCCAATGCAAGAGCTGGTTGGATATGGATCTTCAGCCACGTGCCATGACACGCGACTTGGACTGGGGTATTCCTGTTCCAGTAGAGGGTGCAGATGGAAAGGTGCTCTACGTTTGGTTCGATGCACCAATCGGCTACATCTCAAACACCAAGGAACTCTGCGATGCTCATCCAGAAAAGTGGGGAACATGGCAGAAGTGGTGGCAGGATCCTGAGACCCGTCTTGTTCACTTCATCGGTAAGGACAATATCGTGTTCCACTGCATCATCTTCCCTACTATGCTGAAGGCTCACGGCGACTATATCTTGCCAGACAACGTACCAGCCAACGAGTTCCTGAACCTGGAGGATGATAAGATTTCAACATCCCGCAACTGGGCTGTATGGTTGCACGAGTATCTCGTAGATTTGCCAGGCAAGCAGGATGTATTGCGCTATGTATTGACAGCCAATGCGCCTGAGACCAAGGACAACAACTTTACCTGGAAGGATTTCCAGGAGCGCAACAACTCTGAGTTGGTTGCCATTTACGGTAACTTCGTAAACCGTGCCCTCCAGCTCACCAAGAAGTATTGGAGCGGCGTAGTTCCTGCCTGTGGTGAATTGCAGGAGGTAGATGAGAAGGCTATCGCTGAGTTCAAGGACGTGAAGGAGAAGGTAGAGCAGTATCTCAACGTATTCAAGTTCCGCGAGGCTCAGAAAGAGGCTATGAACCTGGCTCGTATCGGTAACCGGTACATCACAGAGTGTGAGCCTTGGAAGGTTTGGAAGACCGATCCTAAGCGTGTGGAGACCATCCTGAACATCTCCCTCCAGTTGGTTGCCAACCTCGCTATCGCCTTCGAGCCATTCTTGCCATTCTCTTCTGAGAAGCTCCGCAAGATGATCAATATGCCTAACTTCGAGTGGACTCAGCTCGGCAGCACAGATTTGCTCAAGGCTGGTACCCAGCTCGGTGAGCCTGAATTGCTCTTCGAGAAGATTGAGGATGAGGTTATCGAAAGACAGCTCCAGAAGCTTGCTGACACCAAGAAGGCTAACGAGGAGGCTTCTTATCAGGCTGCTCCTATCAAGCCAGAGGTTAGCTTCGATGATTTCGAGAAACTCGATATCCGCGTAGGTCACATTCTGAACTGCGAGAAGGTGAAGAAGTCTAAGAAACTCCTGAAGTTCACCATCGACGATGGTTCTGGCGTAGAGCGCACCATCTGCTCAGGTATCGCAGCCTACTACGAGCCAGAGCAGCTGATCGGCAAGGACGTATTGTTCGTAGCCAACTTTGCTCCTCGCAAGATGATGGGCATCGAGAGTCAGGGTATGATTCTAAGTGCTGTCAACTTCGACGGCTCATTGAACGTAACTTCTCTCCTTGGCAAGGTTAAGCCAGGAAGCCAGGTTGGATAAAGAATCATAGAATCATCTGATTATCAGATAAAGTAAAAGCCTCAAATCCTTTGCGGATTTGAGGCTTTTCTTATTTCTATCCAAATATTCTTTTATAATGTAAAACGATAACCCACGGTAAAGGTCAGAGCCTTGTTCTTACAGTTATCCCAATCACCCTTGCCAGCCTTCGTCAGGCTCACGTTGTAACGGGCATCCAGAATCACGTTCATATATTCATAGCTCAAGCCCAAAGGAATGGCTACATCCACCTTCTTGGCAGGCCAAGGAGCTTCGGTTTCCTGCATATCCTTGTATGTAATAGACCCGTTCTTGTCCTTCTGAAGGTCGGTTTCCTCTCTTTTCACCTTGCCGTCGCCACAAAGGAATCCCACCTGAACGCCTGCATTCACCGACAAGCCCTCTACAAGATAGGCTTTCAGCATGAGCGGTACCTGGATATAATCGAGGTTCACATGATGATTCTTAATACCTGTATATTCCCCTTTTTCAGCATTCTCAGTCAACTCACAGTCAGGGAAACGCATACCCTGTCGGGCATAATAAGCACCCACCGTAATACCCAGGCTATTATTTATGCGATATTCCACATCTACGCCGCCCATGAATCCAGCCTGATACTTAGGCTTTAGCGAGATTCCCTTTTCAGGTTCGAGGACCAATCCGCTCCAGTTAGCCAGAGATACACCAATACGAGGAATTACCGAGAATCTGCCTACCGGATTCTCCACTTCTTGTGCCTTTGCTCCCACAACAGCAAGCAGCAGCACCATCATTATAACTATTTTCTTTTTCATTTCCACAACAGTTTGTATATCATAATAACAAGAAACAAGGGATAATATTGCATCCTACAGCCATTTTTCTCCATGAAAGACCTGTTCTCGCAAAGTGTTAACGAATCTAACTCATAGTTTTCTTCCCCTCAACTCACCATTTTCTGGAGCATAAGTCATAGTTTGCACCATGACAAAGCTGTGTTTATGCCCAAAAAATATAACACGGACAAATTGAATTTGTCCGGATGCTCGTCCGGTAGCTTTATAATCTTCTCATAGTCAGCGATTTATATCATACCAGACAAATTTGTCCGGACAAATTCAATTTGTCCGTGTTTTTTTTCTTGGAAAGAAGCGAGCTTTACAGCCAGCATTCTTACCCCTGTATTCGTCAAAAGTGTGATTTATCACAAAAAAATCGAATAACATGGGGATAAAACGTAATAAAATGCCACTCGCTTAATCTGTAATCAATAGTAAAAAAACAAAGCTTTTATTTGTCCGCTATTACATATTTTAGTATCATAGCTGACAAATAAAAGCAATATTTATCCTTCTGCTATCTTCCATTCACCAATGGTTCGCTTCTGGCTGTCGTAGTTGATTCCTACTTTTACCATTCGTTTGCCGTCAGCTGAATAAGGAATGAGATAGCCTTTATCATCTATCTGTTGCAAAGCTTCCTCAGCCGTCTTATCAAACTTCAGTTCCATCACATAGATTGTATCCGGCATATGAAGAACGGCATCTGCTCTGCCTATTGCACTATCCTCCTCCACCAAGATGTAAGCACCCATCAAATTAAAAATGAGATAAAAGACCGTTTGGAAGTCCTTCTCGTTCTTGTTGGCAAGTCGATTGGAGATACTGGCGAGATAAGCCTGCATTTTCTGCAAAGCACCATCCATATTATTGTTATATAGTTGCTCCAAAAAGTCGAAGATGAAACTATTATTGTTCAACGATATTGGAGAGAGATAGTTAGGAGCCAAGGAACGAACCATTCCTACACGTACTTCCTTGTTTGGATAATCCAGCTGATAGCTCTGCAAGATAGGGTTATACTTCTTGATGGTGAGATACCCACTCTGATAAAGCAATGGTAAAGCAGAAGTCATCTGCTCAGGAGAGACATCGAAATCATCCACCCCTACGGATTTCTGTTCTATATCCATCACCCCCACATGATGTTTGCGTAAAGTGTTGATAATGTATGCAGGAGTACCTGAACTAAACCAATAAGCTGCTATTTCCTTACTTCTCAACGCTTTAACCAGACTAAACGGATTAAACACATCTTCTGATTTTTTACTGAAATGATAACCATCATAATATGAACCCAACTCGGCAACCGTTTCATCAAAAGTTTTTCCCAAAGACTTGGCTAGCAGTTCAACATCAGGCTTCATCGCCGTCAGTAGTTCAGTCTTGCTGATACCACAGATAGCAGAATACTGATCGAACATGCTGATATTATCCAAATTATTGATCTCGCTAAAGATACTCAACTGAGAGAACTTGGTGATACCCGTGATAAAGGTAAATTCCAGCCAAGGGTCGAGATATTTCAATGGGCTATAGAACTTCCTCATAACCAAGCGCAATGGCATCAAACTTTCCTTCTCATGCACGACATCCAAGAGAGGAGCATCATATTCGTCTATCAAAACGACCACCTTTTGACCCGTCTTCTTATAGGCACGCTTTACCAAAGACTGCAAACGCTGGCTCGGCTGCACCGCCAATTCGTCACGTCCATAGACCTGCTCGTATTCTGAAAGCATGTAGCCCAGCATCTCTTCTAACCCTTCGGGTGTCTGATTTTTGGCAGTACTCATGTCGAAGTGAAGAACAGGACGTTTCACCCATTCTTTCTCATATTCGCCAAGTGCCAAACCATCAAACAGTTCCTTCTTGCCCTCATAATATGCCTGGAGCGTAGAGACAAAAAGCGACTTACCGAATCGTCTTGGACGACTCAGAAACACATATTTAGAACCATTACGCAAGAAATCGACAATAAACCTTGTCTTATCTACGTACACATAATTACCCTCTCGTATATCAGAGAAAGTTTGCATTCCTACTGGGTATTTTCTTATCTCTTCCATAGCCATATTACTTTAGACGGTGCGAAGTTACGAATAAAATATCAGATACGCAAATAAAAAGACAAAAAAAGAGAGGCGAGCTTCACAGCCAGCCTCTCCCGAGAGATTTATAGAAAATGCCACTCATGGCATTCCTATATCTTGATTAAAAATATTATCAAAATCTATGAAACTTAGCTTATCCTTTTGCAATATTAATACTCAGGATTCTGCTGCAGTTCCTTATTGTAGTCGCGCTCAGCCTGAGGAATAGGCAAGATAGTACGATAATCGTTATACTTGATTTCTTCCTCATCGCCACTTGTTACACTCTGGTGATTACGCCAATATGCATAAGTTATCTGGTTCTCGCAGAACAACTCAATCTCATATTGATGAAGAATATCCTGAAGAGTTACAGATGTAACATCCTCATATCCTTCAATACGATTTTTCTGAATAGCATTGATGTATTCAGCTGCGGCAGCACTTGTTGCAGTCAAAGTGTATGAACCAGGATTGTCAATGTGCCACTGAGCCTCTGCAGCAATCAGATAAACCTCAGAAAGACGGATAATCTTTGGATTATTTACGTAGATATTAGCATTCTGACCAGGATACTTGGCAGGATAATAACCTGCTGCAGCCTCATACTCATCAGCATCTGTCTGATTTTTAATCAAACCAGAACGTATGTCTTTTGGATGAGTAGAAAGATACTTATACAAATAACCCTTAGTATTGAAAGCGCACTCAGGATAACCAGTTGCATCTGTATAATAGCCAGGACCATAACGCTGAGCATTATACTCAGAAGAAAGTTTCATCTCAAAAAGAGACTCTGCTGCGCCTTCGCTAGCCCATGAAGAAATATAATTACTTCTTGAAAGAAGTTCCAATGCGGAATTCTTGTCATTGGAATAGTCTATTACCTCCTTAGCATCAGCGAGAGCCTTGGTGTATTCACCAGCATAAAGGTAAGCACGAGCACGAAGAGCCAAAGCTGCATAATAGTTAAAGTAACCTACATCAGAAGTTTTGCTCAGCAAAGGAAGTGCATCGGTAAACTGCTGAATAATGTAGTCGTAAGTTGTTTTCAAATCAGTACGAACGCCCTTATAATCCTGTGGGAAAGTTTTGTCTGCCAAAACCAAGCCCAAAGAGTTTGAAGGATTATCCACTGTTGTTGGAATGTAACAGAACATACGAGCCAAGTCGAAATGCAGCAAACCACGCCAAGCAATCAACTGACCTTTGAGATTGTCAATTGTAGCCTGTTTACCTTCCACATTAGGAACAGCTTCCAAAGCACTGTTTACATTTGACAATGCCTTATAGAAAATCTGATAACCTGCATCAGGATATGTTCCGTTTGGAGAATAAGCATATTGGCGGATTTCATCTGTCTGTCCCTGTGAAGAAGGGGCCATGAAATCGTTAGTACGCAAATCACCAAAAAGAGTAAACTCAGAGGCGTATGACATTTTATCATAACCAACCAAAGAACCAGAGAGGACATAGCCAATACCATTGACGGCATTCTGCAAATCAGAAGTACTCTTAATAGCAGAGTTGGCAGGTAGTTCTGTAGAAGGTTCTCTATCGAGGAAGTCGCTGCATGAAGAGAACATCATGCTTGCAGCAATACCCAATACTAAATATATCTTTTTCATATTTATAATCTTCTATTATTGTTTAAAAACTGAAATTGAGACCGAACAGGAACTGACGGGTTGTTGGAGTATCAGTCTGACGATAACCATTGACATCTACATCTGGATCCAAATCCTTGGCTGCATTGTAAATCAAGAAAGGATTGGTTGCACGGAAATAAACGCGCAAATTGCTGATATACTTCTTGAAATATGGCACAGTCCAACCAATAGTAATATCGCGCATACGAATGTTATCTGTAGAGATAATTTCACGTGAAGAGAACTTATCTGAACGATAAGGATTACCCATAATTGGCTTAGGGAACTCTGCTACATCACCTGGCTTTTTCCAATAATTACCTGCTACACGCTTAGACATATTGAATGTGCCCATACGAACACCATCGCTATAAGTCAAGAAGTAACCTGGATAATCGAACAAATCACCACCAAACTGATAAGAAATCATGAATGAAAGATCAAAGTCCTTGTAACGGAAAGTATTGGTCATACCACCAATCCAATCAGGAACACCCTTACCGACAATTGTCTTGCCTGCCTTTGAATAAACAGGTGTTACACCCTTAGACTCATCCTCTGGGTCGATCCAGAATTCCATCAAACCGGTCTCAGAGTTTACACCCTTAGCTTTTGGCAAATAGAATGTATGCATAGACTCACCCTCACGGAGCAAGTACATATTACCATCACCATACTGAACATCATCACCATTAGGCAACTTGTTTACCTTGATGCTCTGCTTTGTCAAATTGAAATCTGTTGTCCAAGAGAAATCGTTGGTACGAATATTCTGAGAACTGATAGAGAACTCAAGACCCTGGTTCTTCAACTCACCAATATTATTCCAATAACTGTTGAAACCAGTTACGTATGATACTGGCATCTGGAAAAGAAGGTCTTTTGTCAACTTGTTATAATAATCGAAAGTCAATGTCACACGATTATACAAAGTCCAATCCAAACCGATATTGAAGTTGTGAGATTTTTCCCAACTCAACTTTTCGTTAGCCATCTGACCCCAGAAAATTGCTGGCTGTGAGCCATAACCACCAGAAGTAGAATATGTACCCATGTAGCCATAATAATCTGTAGGCAGATTACCATTAGTACCATAAGAAAGGCGAAGTTTCAAATCGCTGAACAAATCATTGTCCTTCAAGAATTCCTCACTGCTGATACGCCAAGCACCAGATACAGAGAAGAAGTCAGACCAGCGGTTGTCTGCAGCCAAACGTGAAGAACCATCACGACGATAACTTGCAGAGAAATAGTACTTGTTATCATAGTTGTAGTTCAAGCTACCCAACCATGACATCATTGCAGCAGTATAGCTCACACTGGAGTTGCTATTAGACTGGCCATTAGACAACTCTGGCAATGCAGCAGCATAATTCTGAGCAGAAGCATACAATATCAACAGGTCGCGCTTCTCTGTCTCAAAACCAGCCATTGCAGCAAGATTATGCTTACCAAATGAATGATTATAATTCAATGTTGTAGAAGAGGTAAGAGTCTTACTTGTATATACGCTACGAGAACCAATACCATTCTGAGCCTTACCATTTACACTCTTTGGAGCCCAGAACTCGCGGATACTGTTGCTCATATAGTCGAAACCAAAGATAGAACGCAATGTCAAATCGTATGGCAACTTTAACTCACCTTCAACATTAGTCAAACTACGCATCAATTCTGCATCCAATGTCTCAGAACGATCGCCCTGATCTTTTACATCACCAAACATCAAGTTTGGATTAGAGATTGTAGATGAGAAAGAAGCACTTGCATTATATGTACCATCTTCATTCTTTACCTTGGCAGTAGGGTCCATTGAGAAAAGAACAGACATTGGTGAACTTGTACCAAATCCCTGTGCCTGATCACCCTGGTCACGGAAACCAGAAGTATTGGTAAATGAAAGCATTTCCTTTGCAGAAACCTTGAACCAGTCTGTAACTTTATGATCCAAATTCAGACGACCACTATAACGGTCAAAAGAACTACCCTTTACAGTACCATTCACCTTATTATAGCCAAAGCTGGTGAAGAATTTTGTACGGTCATTACCACCATCAATAGAAATCTGATGGTCTGTAGTAAAACCTGTGCGGTAAATTTCCTTATACCAGTCAGTTGTCTCATTAGAATCATAATTATTAAAATAACCAGATTTAATTTCTGCTAAAGCAGCAGAAGAAGCATCCATGCCAGGATAATATGCATTCAATGCATTTGGATACATTTCAAAATAGTTCTTGACAGCATCAGTCCAATACTCCTTCAACTCAGCACTATTCATGGTCTCGAAGGCACTTTTCTTGGCAATGTTGCTCCAACCCATCTGCATATCATAGTTGACATGGGTCTTGCCTTCCTTACCCTTCTTGGTAGTAATGATGATGACACCATTGGCTGCACGAGAACCATAAAGAGAAGATGCGGCAGCATCCTTCAATACGGTCATGCTCTCGATATCATTTGGGTTGATAGAAGACAAGATAGACTGAGAACGGGTGTGACCACCTGCATTCTCCATATCACTATTTGATACAGGAACACCATCAATAACAAACAAAGGCTGAGTAGAGCCATTGATAGAACCAATACCACGAATCAAAATACTCTGGTCAGAACCTGGGTCACCTGTAGAAGCACCAAGATTGACACCAGCCATTTTACCCTCGAGTGACTTAACAAGTGAAGACTTTGCTGCAGACATGTCCTTATCCTTCATTACAGCTGCAGAACCTGTAAAGGAAGCCTTGGTGGTTGTACCATAAGCAACAACTACGACCTCGTCCAGGGTTTTGTTGTCAGAAGTCAAAGCAATCTTCATGTTAGAACTTGCTTTGACAGTTTGTGGATTCATACCTATATAGGTAATCTCCAACTTGGAGCCGGCTGGAACATTCAAACTGAAGTTTCCATCGACGTCCGTAACAGTACCCGTATTAGTACCAGCTACTTTGATAGATGCGCCAATAACAGGCTCACCATCCTCTGAAGCTACTACCTTACCGGTAACAGATGTTTGGGCAAAGGCTACTCCACAACTGAGAATTGCCCCCCCCACAAATAAAGCGATTCTTTTAAACATAATCTCTCTCTTTATTAGATAATAATTTATAAATTTATAATAATCGGCTGCAAAATTAGATTTTTTTTCGGATATTTGCAAATATTTTGAAAGAAAAATTTAATAACGCACATAAAAAAGTCTGTTTTTAACACTTCTACCCTGTCATATTGCAACAAAAAGGATATTTTTGCAGCAATAAGACAACGATTTGTAAGAACAGAAATAAGAAGGTTCTTAAGTTATCTATACAGGCATCTGCCGGGTAAGACGTATTGCTTAAATACGTAGAACAAATAGATTAAATAGTCACAGTTCTACGGTTCATCGGTTCTAACAACTGGTTCCATATGGTTGCCGGCAGCTGCCAACAAGGTTCCTGACATATGTCAATAACTCTGTTGGCATATGTCAGGAACCTTGTTGACATATGTCAGGAACATTGTTGGCATATGTCAGGAACATTGTTGACATATGCCAACAATTCTGCTGGCATATGGCAGCAACCCTACAAATCTAATTCCTCAGACCAACAGATACGCTATCTATAAGCATAAGATATATCTGTTTCAGACTTATTATCTGCAAAGAATAAATAGAATATCATACTGACTGCAGGGAGAGAAATACTTGACATACCACAAAAAAGAAAACGTTTACGGAACTTTTTAGTTAAAAAATTTGGGTATATTGCACATTTTTCGTAATTTTGCGCACGATTTCAACGACTAGAACCAAACAAAGTGGTTTTACACCTTATTATATATATAGAGAATGATATATGTAGGGGATTGTCGTTAGTATAAACAAAAGTATTAAGATAACAATGACTCACAATTTGTTAAAAGGCAAGCGTGGCATCATCTTCGGTGCACTCAATGAGGAATCAATCGCTTGGAAAGTAGCTGTAAAGGCTGCTGAAGAGGGTGCTACTATCGCACTTAGTAATACAGCTATGGCTTTGCGTATGGGTACGCTGGATAAGCTCGCTGAACAGATCAACGCTCCTATCATCGCAGCTGATGCGACTAGCGTAGAAGACTTGGAAAAGGTATTCACAGAGGCTCAGGAGAAACTCGGTGGCAAAATCGACTTCGTGCTCCACTCTGTAGCTATGAGCCCTAACGTTCGCAAGCATCGTACATACGATGACCTCGACTACAACTTCCTGAACAAGACATTGGACATCTCTGCTATCTCTTTCCACAAGATGTTGCAGGTAGCCAAGAAGTTGGATGCTATCAACGAGTGGGGTTCTGTAGTAGCTCTCACATACGTAGCTTCTCAGCGTACATTCTTCGGTTACAACGATATGGCTGATGCCAAGAGCATGCTCGAAAGTATCGCCCGCAGCTTCGGTTACATCTATGGTCGTGAGAAGCACGTGCGCATCAACACCATCTCTCAGAGCCCTACAGCTACAACAGCAGGTAAGGGTATCAAGGATATCGAGAACATGATGGACTTCGCCGACAAGATGTCTCCACTCGGAAACGCCGTAGCTGAGGATTGCGCTAACTACTGCGTGATGATGTTCTCTGACTTCACCCGCAAGGTAACCATGCAGAACCTCTTCCACGATGGTGGTTTCTCATCAATGGGTATGAGCCTCCGTGCCATGAACCAGTATGCTAAGGATATAACTCCTTATGAGGATGAGAACGGTAAGGTTATCTACGGATAATCAGGCAGAAGAGAAAAATCTCACTAATATACAAACAGGTATGTTCGGTAAAAATCTGAGCATACCTGTTTTTTTATTCATATCCACCCTCTATTTTAAACTTGGCAACAAGCGGAAGATGATCGCTGTATCCACCCAAATATCGTGGACCGAGATAGGTGCGGAAAGGTTTCTTTCCGCCATATTTCTCATCATCTTCTAAGAGAAATGGCAAATCTCCTATCTGACAACTCATCTTAAGCCGGGAAAGCGAAGGACTGAAGAGAATCTGGTCAAGACTTCGCCAATCTCCATGCCAGCGATAAGTAGCCTTGGCACCATGAGAGCCTTTGACGCCAACAGATATATTAATAAGGTGATGCTGATAAAGATAACGAAGAGCCGGAGAATCGGAATAATCGTTGAAATCGCCGGCTACGATAATCCTTGCACTATCATTGAGCGCATAGATAGAATCTACAGCAGAAACCAGCTGGCTGGCTACCTGCAGGCGGTAGGGACGCGAAACCTGTTCGCCGCCACGCCGGCTAGGCGCATGCAATACAAAGACATGGAGCGTATCATCATTCATAATCCGCCCCGAAGCGTAGAGAATATCTCTCGTAGGGCGAGTATCAGGCAGCGGCTTGATGCGGATGGACCGGAACTGTATAAGCGCAAAAGAAGATGGCTGATAAAGCAAAGCCACATCTATGCCTCGTTCATCAGGCGAATCGGTCATCACATAATCATAATTTACACCGCGAAGAGCTGAACGCCGGGTTAAATCAAACAGCACACTATCGTTCTCCACTTCGCAAAGCGCCACAAAATCGGGAACATGCCAGGACTTCTCCGAGGGTCTTGAAGGATTATCTGGGGAGGCGGTACCAACAAGCGACAAATCTTCATAACCCAAAGCCACTATAGTCTTGGAAAGATTTGCCAGCTTGCGCCAATAGCGATAAGGCGTCCACTTGTAACTGCTCTGTGGCAGGAATTCATAATCATTCTTTAGCGAATCATGCCTCGTATCGAAGAGGTTTTCGCAGTTCAACTCCACGAAAGTGAGGAAACTTGATAAGATGAGAGTGAAAAACATAACATTTTATTTTGTATTGTCAACGATTTGATGTATCTTTGCAGTCAGTTTACAATGGTCCTATAGTTTAACGGATAGAACGGAGGTTTCCTAAACCTTTGATCCGAGTTCGATTCTCGGTGGGACCACGTACTTTCCTTATCATTCCAGAGATGATAAAACAATAAAGGTCGCTCCTGACAATCAGGAAGCGACCTTTATTATTTTTATATTCTTTCCAGTATCTTTCTCTATCCGACATACATCGGACAGAGAAAGAATGAAGAGTTTCTGATTACTTAACTTCTGCAACCTCCTCAGCTGGCTCTTCCTTAATCTTACGACCAAGAACGATGTAAGCCATAGGAGATGCAATGAAGATAGATGACAATGTACCGAATACAACACCCAGGATCATTGCGAATGAGAAGCTGCGGATGCTGTCACCACCGAGGATACAGATACAGAGCAACACGAGCAATGTAGATGTAGACGTATTGATGGTACGAGCCAATGTCTCATTGATAGATGCATTGAAGAGCTGCTGACGGTCGCCCTTAGGATGCAACTTCAAGTTCTCACGAATACGGTCGAATACAACCACCTTATCGTTGATAGAGTAACCTACCACGGTCAGGATAGCACCGATGAAGGTCTGGTCAATCTCCAATGAGAATGGAACGAGACCCCACAGGAGTGAGTAGAAACCGATTACTGTCAAGGCATCAAATGCCAAAGCTACTGTAGAACCTACAGAGAAGGCCACGTTGCGGAAACGTATCAGGATGTAGAGGAAGATAGCAATCAATGCGAAGAGCACACTATAGATAGCACCCATAGTGATATCCTTAGCCACAGAAGGACCTACCTTTGTACTACTGATAATAGAACCACCCTGACGAACATCTGGGTTCTTGAATGCCTCAACACTCTTCTGAGAAACCAGGTTAGCCTTCTTCAAGGCGTTGTAAAGGATAGTCTCTGCCTCATCGTCAACAGTTGGACTGTTGCTCTCAATCATATAGTTGGTAGATACACGGATGGTCTTGCCATCTGTACCGATAGCGATAGCGCCAGTAGTTGCCTTGGTGCCGTCTGCATTGACGAATGCATCGCCAAGAACAGTACGAATCTGCTCAGGCTCTACAGGATTCTCGAACTGTACCACATAGTTACGACCACCAGTGAAGTCGATACTCTTACTCAAGCCACGAACAAAGAAGCTACCGATGAATACCACAGCTGCTACGATGGCAATGGTGAAGGTAGTCTTGTACATAGACATGAACTTATACTTCTTGCCCTGCATCAGGTTGTGAGAAACAGGAGTATCAAACTTGCAGTGCATCCACTTATCGTGGTTCAACTTATAATCGTAAACCAGACGAGTCAGGAACACAGCAGTGAAGAATGAAACTACGATACCGATGATCCATGTAGTAGCGAAACCACGGATAGGACCTGTACCGGTAATCAACAGGATAACACCAGTAATCAAAGATGTCAAGTTAGAGTCGAAGATAGCAGAGAAAGCGTTGCCATAACCGGCAGCTACAGCCTGCTTCATACCCTTGCCAGAGCGGAGCTCCTCCTTGATACGCTCATAGATAAGCACATTGGCATCCACGGCAGTACCCAGAGACAAGACCATACCGGCAAGACCAGGTAACGTCAGAGCCGCCTGGAAGGACGTCAGAATACCCAGCGTGAAGAATACGTTGACGAGCAAAGCCAGGTTAGCCATCATACCAGGAATGACATTGTACATCATCACCATGTAAACCATCAGGAGTACGAAAGCTACAACGAATGATACAATACCCATCTGGATAGACTGTGCACCGAGTGTAGGACCTACAACCTCCTCCTGAACGATACGTGCAGGAGCTGGCATACGACCAGACTTCAATGTGTTAGCCAAGTCCTTGGTATCCTCGATAGTGAAGTTACCGGAAATCTGAGAGCTACCACCATCAATCTCGCCGTTTACACGAGGAGCAGAGTAAACTACGCCATCCAGAACGATAGCAATAGCCTTACCTACGTTAGCCTTGGTCATCTGAGCCCACTTACGTGCGCCCTCAGTATTCATCTTCATGCTAACAACAGGTGAACCCATCTGGTCGAACTCGTCCTTAGCATCGGTAATTACATCACCCTCCAAAGGAGCACGACCTGTAGTGGTAGTAACCTTCAACGCATGAAGCTCATAGATGTTCTTAACCTTCAGATTATCTGCTGGCTTAGCACTCCAAAGCAAGCGCAAGTCAGATGGCAATACACGCTTAGCAACTTCAGAATAGATAATCTTGTTGATAGCAGCAGTATCGCGAACGCTAGCATAACCAACAGTGCTCAAACCACCACCGAGCTGCAAACGAGCCAACAATGGGTGAGCCTTGATAGCAGCAGCATTCTGAGCATCCTCGCCTACCTTGCTTGCAGCATCGTCCTTCTTCTTGATAGAGAACTTAGCCTCAGCCTTCTTAGGCTCAGCCTTAGCAACTTCTTTTTTTGCAACAGTTGTATCAGCAGCAACAGAGTCTTTCTCCTCCTGACCATTATCACCATTTGCGATACGAGTATCAAGCTGCTGGAGATAAGGAGCGATTTCCTCTGAGTTGTATGTCTCCCAGAACTCAAGGTTTGCACTACCCTGGAGCATCTTACGCATACGCTCTGGCTGGCTGATACCTGGCATTTCTACCATGATACGGCCCTGCTGACCTTCCAACTTCTGGATGTTAGGCTGTACAACACCAAACTTATCTATACGGGTGCGGACAACATTGAAAGAGTTGTCAATAGCATCCTGTACAGAAGCGCGGATAGCCTTCTCTACCTCTGCGTCGCTGCTCTGAGGAGAAACCTTGCCCTGCAACTGCTGGGTAGCGAACACTTCTGCGAGTTTATGACCTGGTGCGCTCTTATGATAAGCGTTAATGAAAAGTGACACGAAGTCACCACCGTTAGCTTCTTCCTGAGCTCTAGCTTCCTTCATGGCATTGGTAAAACCAGCGTCGGTCTTATGATCGGCAAGGTTTTCAAGTACATCAGGTACAGAAATCTCAAGAATTACATTCATACCGCCCTTAAGATCAAGTCCAAGACCAATCTGAGTCTCCAAGCAGTTCTGGTAAGAATAAACACCTAAGTACTTAACAGAATCCTTATAATCCTGCTGAGCAATAGGATCTTTAATCTTTGCAGCCTCGCTGTCATAGTAACGTGTGGCAAACGAGAATGACAAATAGAAGATACTTGCGAGTGTCAGTAAGACGGCTACACAAATTACAATTCCTTTGTTTTGCATTTCTATTTATTGTTATTAATTATTTGTTTCTTTTCAATTACTTTTAGGGATTCTTTCAAAAACCTCCATAAAGTTGTGCAAAAATAAGCATTTTTTTTCTTATATAAGAATAATTTGCTCTATTTTTGCTTTTTAGAGCGCATTTTTAGCTTACAAATGATAGGATAGTGGTCTGAAACGGCGATTTTATCATCAACTTTACATTCATAAGGCTCCCAATCGTCTGAACACATGATATTGTCAATGCGAACAAAAAAGCCTCCATGATGATAGCTGATACCCGGTCCGTTACCACTTGCAATGTAGCAATCCGTCAAATCTTTAGCTATCGTTCGATGAGCATAAGAGATAGGACCATCATTAAAGTCACCGCACAAAATAATACTCTGTTCTTTATGCTGCTGAATGTATTTTGCTACAGCCTCAGCCTCCGGAGCCCGTTTCTTTGTTGCCTCGGCAAGTTTTACAACGAGCAGTTTGGACGTTTCTTCTGCAGTATCAACCTGCAATTTTCCGATAACCAGATTCTTGAACTGGCGTCTGTCCTCTAAACTTAAGCCGGTAGTTTCCAAATGATTATTGATGAGAAGGACCTCTCTATCTTTCACTTTCAGACGATACGCTACACTCATATTTCCTTTCGATTCATAAGGAATTCGCTCTTTCGAAAGAATGGGGTATTTACTGAGCAACATAAGACAATTTCCGCCATTCACGTGCATCGTTGTATCCTGATAAGCATACATAGGCTTGAGCATACTATCTATCTGTTCAATATTCCGGGAAGTAGGACATGCTTCCTGCAGACAAACAATATCAGCATCCTGCTCCTGCAGATAAGCAATACAGATATTAGTTCCTTCGGCATCCTCTGTCTGTGCACCAAAATTCCAGGTATTATATGATAGAACTTTGATACAACCTTTTGGAGTTTCGCCAGAAAAGTTGATTGGCATATACTTGCGGACAGGAACAAAACAGATCAAGAAGCCTAAGAATGGAATAATGGCATACTTAGACCGGAAGAGCAACCAGAAAAGCAAAAAACCTAAGTTAACTATAAGAAAAACCGGGAAAAGTAAGCCAAGATTAGCCAATGCGGCGAACTTTTCCGGCTGAAAAAAGTCAGAAAAGCCCACCAGCAACATGATGATGATAGTTGCCACATTAGCACCAGCTACCATCTTATATGTAAATTCCTTAAATCCTTTAAACATTGTTTCCTACTTATTACTCTGATCAAAGAGCATCTGCTTTTCACTCTGAGTCAAGCTATCATAACCGCTTTTCCTTATCTTATCCAAGATCCTATCTATCTCTTCCTGAGATACGACCTTTTCATTGGTCTTACATTCAGCATCCTGTTCATAAGTCTGATTATAAGATTCATTCTTGGTATAAGTAAAATGCGTTCTACCTGCCCGACGCTTTCCACCGAACATACCTTTCAACTTATCAAAAGCGTCTGCAGAATTTGAATGATAGTAACCATTACCAATCTGCTTACGCCAATAACGGATCAGGAAGAATCCAAAGACCATACCTCCCAAATGGGCAATATGAGCCACACCGTCATCAGAGAGAGAGAATGTTGAAACCAATTCAATGACAGCATAGCCTATCACGAAGAATTTAGCTTTAATAGGAACTGGCAACGGGAAAATGAAGAGACGCTCGTTTGGATAAATCATACCAAAGGCAAGCAATATGGCATAAATAGCTCCTGAAGCACCCACGGTAGTCCATAGGTTCAGATATTGCTCCATTGTTATTCTGGCTCCATTAACACTAACATAATCATAAGCTGCCATATCCTTTGCCACATAGGTAATATACTGTGCAGCTTCCTGGAACAAACCTGCTCCCACTCCACACACTATGTAATAAAAAAGGAATTTCTTTGGTCCCCAAACTCTTTCAACCACACAGCCAAACATCCATAAGGCAAACATATTAAAGAGAATATGCTGGAAACCACCATGCATAAACATGTAGGTAACTAACTGATAAATATGGAAATCGGATGCCAGGAAGAAATGAAGCCCAAACATATCTGTCAGGCCAGAACCGCCACCCATACTCTTGTCCATCAGCATGCATGCCAGGAATGCTACTACATTCACTATCAGCAAATTCTTTGTTACAATTGGAATATTGCGCATAACTTTATTTCTATAAACAGTTTAATAATCTGACTAATATTTGCATTTTGGCGACAAAATTACGAAAAATATCCGTGAAAACACCAAAAAATAGACTTATTACACTTAAATTTCAATAATTTCATCACTTTTCTGCTTTTTTTATTTGAACTTTCACAAGAAAAAGCTATATTTGTAAACGAATTCAACTAAGAAACAACAATATTATTCATTTAATAACGAAAAATTATGAACAAGACAGAATTGATTGACAAGATTGCAGCAGGTGCTGAGATTACAAAGGCACAGGCTAAGGCCGCTCTTGAAGCTACAACAAACGCATTGAAGGAAGCCCTCATTGCAGGTGACAAGATCCAGTTGGTAGGTTTCGGTACATTCAGCATTAACGAGCGTCCTGCTCGTGAGGGTATCAATCCAGCTACTAAGGAGAAGATCCAGATTGCAGCTAAAAAGGTTGCTAAGTTCAAGGCTGGTGCTGAGCTTGCAGATGCAATCAACAAATAATTGTAAAGATTATTTTAATTACAAATATAGGGCAGTCCTTTATGGCTGCCCTATATTTTTTTATTCTATTCAAGTTTATTCAAATTTAAATCTTCATGTTTGATCCTTTATTTTGGCTGCTTTCCGATATATGCCAAGATACCACCATCTACGTAGAGAATGTGACCATTCACTGCATTAGAAGCATCTGAAGCCAAGAAAACAGCAGGACCTGCCAACTCTTCGGGTTCCAACCAGCGACCTGCAGGAGTCTTTGCACAGATAAAGCTGTCGAATGGATGACGGCTACCATCAGCCTGACGCTCACGGAGAGGTGCTGTCTGAGAAGTTGCGATGTAACCAGGGCCCAAGCCATTGCACTGGATGTTGTACTCACCATACTCTGAGCAGATGTTACGTGTCAACATCTTCAAGCCACCCTTGGCAGCTGCGTATGCAGAAATTGTCTCGCGGCCCAGCTCGCTCATCATAGAACAGATGTTGATAATCTTACCATGACCCTTCTTGATCATACCAGGGATAACTGCCTTAGATACGATGAAAGGTGCTGTGAGGTCAATGTCAATAACCTGCTTGAAGTCATCTACAGACATCTCTGTCATAGGAATACGCTTGATAATACCTGCGTTGTTTACCAAAATATCAATAACACCAAGTTCCTTCTCGATGTCAGCTACCATGTTTTTCACCTGTTCCTCATCTGTTACATCACAGATATAACCCTTTGCCTCAATACCCTTTGCTTTGTAATCTGCAAGAGCCTGATCCATGTGGTGCTGGCTACGGCAATTGAAAGCAATCTTAGCACCAGCTTTGGCATAAGCCTCAGCCATAGCAAAACCGATACCATAAGCGGCACCTGTAACGAGGGCTACTTTACCCTCTAATGAGAATAGTTTATTAAAGTCCATAATTTTATTTTTTATAAATTGTTTGATTTGTTACGAGGGCAAAGATACAAAATAATTTTGAATATCACCCTAAATCAATACGAAAGATGCACCCTTTTTACTTATTTTCTCATTTTATTGCCTACTTTTCATCAAAATTGACCTATAATAGATGCAAAGAGCTTGGTGTATCCGAACTTTATTATAAACAAAATAACCCTCCAAATCCGCAAAGACTTGAAGGGTTATTTATGACCTGTTGTCCCAGGCGGATTCGAACCACCACTGACAGAACCAAAAACTGTAGTGCTACCATTACACCATAGGACAAGCAAATCGGCTACAAAGGTAGTGGATTTTTTCTCCACTACCAAATATTTTCAATACTTTTAACGATTACTTAACGGTAATCAAGAAGTAGTTCTTCTTACCTTTCTGAACCAAAAGATACTTACCGCCAATCAGGTCATCAGCAGTTACAACCTGGTCGAAAGCAGCGAGTTTCTCCTTGTTGAGTGAAACGCCACCACCCTTAACGAGCTTACGCATCTCGCTCTTGCTTGGGAAAATCTGCATACCTTCCTGGTTGAAGAGGTCAACAGCTGTACCACCGAGCAAGTTCTTGTCGAGGTCGTAGTGAGGTACATTGGCAAATACATCATTCAATGTAGCCTCATCGAGCTGTGCCAGATTCTCCTTGGTTGCCTTACCGAAGAGGATGTTGCTGGCTGCGATAGCCATATCCAAATCCTCCTGAGAGTGAACCATTATGGTAACCTCCTCAGCCAGACGCTTCTGAAGTACACGGCGACCAGGATCCTGCTTGTGCTCCTCTACGAGAGCATCGATAGTCTCCTTGTCAAGGTCAGTGAAGATCTTGATATACTTCTCGGCATCATCATCGCTTACGTTCAACCAGAACTGGTAGAAAGCGTAAGGAGTAGTACGGTTACGGTCCAACCAGATGTTACCGCTCTCTGTCTTACCGAACTTCTTACCGTCTGCCTTGGTAATCAATGGGCAAGTGAGGCAGAAGCACTCTGCGTCGTTACCCAATGTACGGTGAATCAGCTCAGTACCGGTAGTCATGTTACCCCACTGGTCGTTACCACCCAACTGGAGACGCACGCCATACTTCTCATACTGATAGAGGAAGTCGTAGCCCTGGAGCAACTGATAGGTGAACTCAGTGAAAGACAAGCCATCACGTGCCTCACCGTTCAAGCGCTTCTGCACGCTATCCTTCGCCATCATGTAGTTTACAGTGATATGCTTACCAACCACACGAGCGAAATCGAGGAAGGTGAAGTCCTTCATCCAGTCGTAGTTGTTCACCAACTCCGCCTTGTTAGGCTCATTGCCATCGAAGTCGAGGAACTTAGATACCTGCTTCTTGATAGCTTCCTGGTTATGATAGAGAGTCTCTGAATCGAGAAGATTGCGCTCCTGGCTCTTGCCAGAAGGGTCGCCAATCATACCCGTGGCACCGCCGACGAGGAGATAAGGCTTATGGCCACAACGCTGCAAGTGGCGCAACATCATGATACCACAAAGGTGACCGATGTGCAGAGAGTCTGCAGTAGGGTCGGTTCCGAGATAGGCAGACACCATGTGGGTGTTGAGATATTCCTCAGTACCTGGCATTATCTGCGCCAGCATACCACGCCATTTCAATTCTTCAACAAAATTTTTTGCCATAGAATATGATTTTTTATTATATTATATAATATGTATAAGGGGCCCAACAATACAGTCGGAAACTTACGGTACGGGGTCATAACCCGAACCACCCCAAGGATTGCATCTTAAGATGCGCCAAACAGCCAAAGCCAGTCCCTTAAAGGGACCATGCTTCAGGATGGCTTGTCTCGCATACTCTGAGCAAGTGGGCTGAAAGCGACAGGAAGGTGGCGTATAAGGAGTAATACACTTCTGATAAAACAATATCGGCAGTATAAGAATCCATACCAACACCTTTCTCATGCCATGTGCTATCATAAAGAGAATCTTCATCATAAACTACTCTCTTTCATAACTGTTTCAGATTGCATCTCCTTGATATTATCAACCAATCTTTCCAAAAGTTTAGTCATTTTGGTTGAAACCAGCTTTGAAGGCTGCAATTGTTCTGTTTGCCAAACAAAAGCCACAAGCAATTGTTTTCCAACATAATTCTGCATACAAGTCTCCAGCTCTTGTTTTTGATAACGAAAAGCTTCACGTATCTGTCGCTTTACCCGATTGCGTTTTACTGCGTGCTTAAAATAACGCTTTGATACACTGATAAGAACTTGAACAGAAGGGGCTTGCTCATCTTTCTTGTCAACAAGAAGAAACACCATTCTCATTGGCCATGCCGTCATTGCTTTAGCACCACCTCCAAAGAGCTGTTCTATAAGTGTCAGTTTACATAGATGCTCTTTCTTTCCGAATGTTTTATTTCTGTCTGTTGACATATCTATTCTATTAAATATTTCCTATTTATTATGACGTTTCAGATAATCTGCCAAGGCACCTGTCATAGATGGAAAAGCTTTATTGGGAGCCTCCAGATCAAGGCGTAAGCCCTCATCTTCAACCGTTTTTGCAGTAGCAGGACCAAAAGCGCCAACAGCGATATTCCCTTGTTCAAAATTAGGGAAATTCTTCTTCAGAGCCTTTACACCTGTTGGGCTAAAGAAAAGCATCATATCATAATCGAAGTTCTTGATTTCCTCTTCTGAGAAATCATTGCTTACAGTACGATACATTACACATTCTGTATGATTGAGTTTTTTCTCATCAAGCAAGTTGGCAATATCATCATTATGAACACTGCTTAATGGTACCAGATATTTCTCGGTTTTATGGCGAGCCATCTGTCCCATCAACCCATCAATTTTACCTGTATCACCAAAGAACACCTTACGCTTGCGATACTGAACATACTTTTGGATGTAGAGAGCGATAGTCTCTATCACACAGAAATATTTCATATCTTCAGGAATTGTGATACGCAGCTCCTTAGCTAATTTAAAGTAGTTGTCTACTGCATGACGAGATGTAAATACGACTGCAGTATAGTCAAGCAAATTTATTTTCTGCTGACGGAATTCTTTAGAAGAGAGTCCCTCTACCTTAAAGAATGGACGGAACACGCATTCTACTCCATATTGAGCCTGGATATCGAAGTAAGGAGACTTCTCACTTGCAGGTTTTGGCTGAGAAACTAAAATTTTCTTTATCATTTTGTCTTAAAAGTTTATTTTCAAATAATGACTGATTAACACAAGTCCACCCCAAAGAGCGAACAAGGGTATCACTTCAAGGGCACAAAAGTACAAAAATATTTGCAGAAACACGCCATTTCTTCTAAAAAAGATAATGTAAGCCTTCAAAAAAGCCAATAATTTAACTAATCCAAGGATAGTCAACGTGTATATCACTGCTATTTGCAATGGAAAATCGAAATACGACAAAAGCATCACCATCGGGAACAAAGCCACTCCTTGACATGATATAAGGAACAAGTATGCCTTGAGCCATTGTACATTTTTTTTCTTTTCAAAGAATAGCCAACCAGAAATCACATAGAGGAACGCCTTCAACAAGAAATAGCCCCCCATACAACCAGCATATATACTGATTACCTGATATTGGTCTACGATAAACGTATCGCTGATAGATGCTTTCGAATAAATGAAATACCCGATTGCCAGCAAAAGACAGGTCTGTAACACGAAGAAGAACTGGTATCTTACTTCAGAACTGGTCTCCGTCACCTCTGTTGTACCGATGCGTGGAGTACGGAAGAAGGTTTTTGCCTGGCGTATAACAAAATGCTTAGATTTAGAGAATGCTATACAAGCCAAGAGAAAACAGAACAACAGCAATGAAGTAATAAAGTTATCACCAGCTACCGTATAGGGAACAGGATCACCTGCCACCCCCAAGCGTCCACCCTTTAATTCCGGATGAAACAGAGAATCTTTAGAAAAGAATGACTCACGATAATATTGTGGCAAACTTACATCCCTAAAACTCTTACCTGCCTTATGTCCTGGCAAGTGTAATGTATCCGGCATCTCGCTCCAATGAATCTCACTGGGCTTGATATGTGCCCTAATTATGGAGTCCTGCTGAGCTGGCGTTGCATTCTTAGGCAGCCAGCTCAACACCTCTTTGGGTGTGAGCTGGCTGCTATGTTGCCTGAGCACTTGCTGTTGCGATTCAGCCTCAAGTGCGGCATCTGTCTGTATCGAATCTGCCTGTTGCACCATTCCTTAAAGTCCGAAAACTTTCTTGATTTCGTCTACCTTATTTAATTTTTCCCATGTAAAGAGTTCTACCTTCACAGTTTTAGCCTCATGATATCGGCTGGTGAAGGTTTTCTCTACTATCTCATTCTTACGTCCCATGTGTCCATATGCCGCAGTTTCCTGGAACATTGGCTGGCGCAACTTCAACTGGCGCTCGATTGCTTTAGGACGAAGATCAAACATTTCTGCAATTTTCTTTGCAATCTCGCCGTCAGTCATATTCACATGGCTTCTGCCGTAAGTATTTACATAGATACTAACCGGTTCTGCCACACCGATAGCATAACTTACCTGAACCAACATTTCATCTGCAACGCCGGCAGCAACCATATTCTTTGCAATATAACGGGCAGCATAAGCAGCCGAACGGTCAACCTTACTGCTATCCTTTCCTGAGAAAGCACCACCACCATGAGCGCCCTTACCTCCATAAGTATCTACAATGATCTTACGACCGGTAAGACCTGTATCTCCATGAGGACCACCAATCACGAACTTACCTGTAGGGTTTACGAAGTACTTGATGTCATCATTGAAGAGAGCCAACACCTTATCACTCAGGTGAGTCTTTACTCTTGGAATCAGGATATTGATTACATCCTCACGAATCTTTGCCAGCATAGCATCATCATCGTCCTCACCATTTGCCTTCTTGATGAAATCATCATGCTGGGTAGAAACTACGATGGTATCGATGCGCTGTGGGATATTATCGTCTGAGTATTCGATAGTTACCTGGCTCTTAGAGTCCGGACGGAGATAAGTCATCACCTTGCCCTCCTTGCGGATATCTGCAAGTACACGCATGATGAGCTGAGCCAAGTCGAGTGATACCGGCATATAATTTTCGGTTTCCGTTGTAGCATAACCGAACATCATACCCTGGTCGCCTGCACCCTGATTCTCATCCTCCTCACGACTTACACCGCGGTTAATATCATCGCTCTGTTCATGGATAGCAGTAAGCACACCACAAGAGTCGCCGTCAAACTGATATTCGCTCTTGGTATAACCGATTTTCTTGATAGTCTTGCGGGCAATGGTCTGCAAATCAACATAAACGTTAGAGCGAACCTCACCCATGATTACTACCTGACCAGTAGTACAAAAGGTTTCGATGGCGCAATGAGCGTGGTCATCGTAAGCCAAAAACTGGTCAAGCAATGCATCAGAAATCTGATCAGCCACTTTATCTGGATGTCCTTCAGAAACTGATTCTGATGAAAAAAAATATGCCATATTTTCTTACTTTATTTCTATTAATTATTGATATTCATTATTTTGCGGCTGCAAAGTTACTCATATTTTTTCAGATTTTGTCATATTCCTATATAAAAAACGTCAATTCCTTGTGCTTTATCTGTTATTCGGGCATCTTTTGTCTGTTTTATCAGAATCAAGCACTTGGTTTTCTTCACTATATTTGATATTTCGAGGATGATGTTCCAATATAGCTCTGCGCAAATCTGAAGTTTCAAGATGAGTATAAATCTCTGTGGTTCCAATATCTTCATGCCCCAACAAGGCCTGAATTACCCTCAGATCGGCTCCACCTTTCAACAAGGCTGTAGCAAAACTATGGCGTAAAGTATGAGGAGAAATGGTTTTCTTGATTCCTGCATCATAAGCCGCATTTTTTATCATGATAAGTATCATATTGCGTGTGAGATGAGCACCTCTACGATTCAAGAAGACATAGTCTTCCTCACCTGGCTTGACTGTCATCAGATTCCGGTCTATATACCAAAGATTGATTTCTTTCAGAGCCTTACCAGAAATAGGAACGATGCGTTCCTTGTTACCTTTACCTATAACCCTAATAAACTTTTCTTCTTCAAACACATCGCTTTTCTTTAGATTCACAAGTTCCGAAACGCGAAGGCCACAGGAGAACAGGGTTTCTATAATCGCCTTATTACGCTGTCCCTCCCATTTTTCCAAATCGATAGCCGCTTCAAGCATGTCAACCTCTTCTACAGATAAATACTCCGGCAAATGCTTTCCTATTTGGGGAGAAACCAGTAATTCGGTCGGATCGTCTTTTATATAATCATCAAGCACCAGATACCGGTAGAAAGAACGGATTCCGCTCAAAATCCGAGCTTGCGAACGAGCAGAAACACCACGATCATGCAAACTTGCAGAAAAATTCTCCAAGTCTTCCAATTTCATTTCCGTCAGCACCAAATTGTTCTTATCAGCATACTCCAAGAGAAAATTCAAGTCATGGTAATAGGCATCCAACGTATTTTTGGAGAAATTACGCCCCAACTTGAGGTATCTCATATAGTTCTTTATAATTTCATTCCTCATTTTTTGTCAGTTTCCTTAATTTATTGTATCTTTGCATCGTCTTTGCATAAGACAGGAGAGTACAAAAGATCTCTGCCGCAAAGATACGAAAAAAATATGGATTACGATTAAAAATCAAGTAAATATGAAGATACAAATTATTAATGGTCCAAACTTGAACCTTCTTGGTGTAAGAGAACCTGGTATTTATGGTAGCAATTCTTTCGAGAGTTATCTGCCTAAGCTGAAAGCGAAATTCCCAGATATTGAGATAGAGTACTTTCAGAGCAACATTGAAGGCGAGTTAATCAACAAACTGCAGGAAGTTGGTTTTTCCCATGATGGTGTAGTACTCAATGCTGGCGCCTATACTCATACCAGCATCGCCTTGCAGGATTGTATTCGCAGTTTGAAATGCCCTTGCGTTGAAGTACACATCTCTAATGTGCATAAACGTGAAGAGTTCCGCCATCATTCATATATTTCCTGTGCTTGCCTAGGCGTAATCTGCGGTTTCGGTCTGGCTTCTTACGAACTTGCCATTTCAGGAATCTTAGCACAGAAAGAAACAGAAGAGTAAGATTTCCGTTACTCTAAATCCATCAGATTATGACAGAGACTGAACTCATAGACAAATATATCTGCCAGCATATAGAGCCTGAAGGCGATTATCTGTATCGTCTTTACCGCGCCACCAATATACATACTATCCATGGACGTATGGCTAGCGGCCATATTCAGGGCAGACTTCTCAAGATGCTTGTAGAGATGATTCGCCCGAAGAATATTCTGGAAGTAGGCACATTTAGTGGCTATAGTGCTATCTGCCTGGCCCAGGGATTGCAGGAAGGTGGAAAACTCTACACTTTCGAAATCAATGATGAGATGGAAGATTTTACCCGTCCCTGGATAGAAGGTTCGAATGTTGCCGACAAGATTGACTTCCGCATCGGTGATGCCAACATTGAAGCGCCCCAACTAGGCGTAAAATTCGATATGGCTTTTGTTGATGGCGATAAGCGTACCTATATAGAAACGTATGAAATGGTTATGAGCATCCTGAACCCTGGAGGCTACATCCTTGCAGACAATACTCTTTGGGATGGTCACGTCATCGATCCTGCCTACGACCGAGACCACCAGACTCAAGGCATTCGGGCTTTCAATGATTTAATAGCAAAAGATCCTAGGGTAGAGGTTGTTATCTTACCACTACGCGATGGTCTTACACTCATCAGGAAAAAATAAAAAATCAATTAGAACAAGAAATGGCATGAATCCCCCATGAAAGATTCATGCCATTTCTTTTAGTATATGCACCCAAGTATAAGAAATTCTGTAGGTTTTAACTCAACAGCCTTTTACTCAGCGCTCTTACAGGATACCATACAGCAAGCCAACCTACAGCAATTACAGTTACGAAGATAATGGCTACATCTGAGTAATGGACACTTACCGGATACGCATCAACAATAAAGGAGCCTTCAGAATCTCCCAGACGTACAAATCCATATTGCTGCTGCAAAAAGCAGAGGAGCAAGCCCAATCCAATACCGATAACAGCACCTATCACAGCTATCATTCTACCTTCAAAAAGAAATACTCTGGTAATCTGCTTATCGTTAGCTCCAAGATTACGAAGAGTCACTACATCATTTTTCTTATCAATAATAAGCATAGAAAGCGACCCGATGATATTGAAACATGCAACAACTAAGATAAAGGTCAGAAAGATATAAGCAATCATCTTCTCTATCGACATAATTTTAAAGGTATCTTCCTGTTGTTCAAATCTGTCAAGCACTTTATATTTATTACCAGCTATCTGCTGCATCTCAGCCTTTACAGCATCCAGATTGCTACCCGGTTTCAAGCGTAATTCCAAATCAGAGAGCATACCTTGCTGTCCAAAGAGATTACGGGCAAATGAAATAGAAGTGATGATGTAGTTTTTATCATACTTAGCCTGTTTAACGGCAAAAAGTACGCCAGGAGAGTTGAGTGAGTCAACAACAAAGCCATCACCTGGGTTAGTCATATCCAGCTGTCCTTCCTTTTTAGGAGCATAGATTTTCAGGAAACCATCCCATTGTGCTCCTATGCCTAAATTCTGGGCAAGACGGATACCTACTGTTCCATATTCCAGATTGGCAGCATGCAAGGAGAAGGAGCCATCACCATATAAAATATCTGTAATATGAGAAAGTTCTGCAAAATTATCATCTACACCCTTGATTTTCACCATAGCCTGATGATCATTATAGATTGCAAGAGCTTGATCTTCTACGGTTTCTGTTGCAACATCTACCTGCGGCAAAAGACGAATCTTAGTAAGAATAGGATCATCTGCAGGTGCAGTCTTTCCCTCAACAGGCACAACCTTGAGTTGTGGGTCAAAACTCGTAAAGAGTGAAGCTACCAGGTCATGGAAGCCGTTAAAAACACTCAGAACGATGACCAGAGCCATCGTAGCTACCGCCACTCCTATTACAGAAATAGAACTGATGACGTTGATGACGTGCGTACTCTTCTTAGAGAAAAGATACCTGCGAGCTATAAAGAATGGGAAATTCATAATTCTATCTTACCTTATTTATATAACAGTATAGGGAGTCAAGAATTGCCGTCTTAACTCCCTTGTCTTTTTACTTCTTTACTCTTTTACTTTTTCAAGAGTTCATCAATGTGCTCCAAATAATCGAGACTATCATCAAGGAAGAAACGGAGTTCTGGAATAATACGTAACTGGTTTCTCACTTTTTTACCCAAGTCGAAACGGATCGTCTTCTCATTTGCATTGATATTCTTCAAAATCTCCTCTCCTTTTTCAGAAGGGAACACACTCAAGTAAGCAGTACAGATACTGAGATCTGGACTTACTCTAACCTTAGTAACACTTACCATCACACCATGCATCATGCGGGTTTGTGACTGGAAAATAAGACTCAACTCCTTCTGGAGAAGTCTTGATATACGGTTTTGTCTTGTTTCTTGCATAACTATTAACTATAAATTATTAACTATAATACTATTCAAGATCTACATGTGTAACCTCCACCTGTTCATGAAGGAAAATCTGTGCAGATTCCTTGAATTTATCCTCACTCTCTGTTGTGAGATATCGGCAAGAGCCTGTTTTGGTTATCATCTGTTCCATCTGCGGATGGCGGTTCAGATAATCTTTCAGACTGTTTGCTACATATTGTCCTTGTGGAACCACTCTTACGCCATCAGGAAGATTCTTCACAATGCTGCTCATAAGAAGCGGATAATGCGTGCAACCCAAAATAATGGTATCAATATCAGCGTCCTTCAGCATCAGCTGGTCGATGCGTTTCTTTACGAAATAATCAGCTCCCGGACTATCTGCTTCATTGGCTTCCACGATGGCAGCCCAAAGCGGACAAGCCACGCCATTCACCTGAATCTCTGGCCAAAGTTTCGAAATTTCCATATTATAACTTTGGCTTTTAATAGTACCTTCTGTAGCCAGAAGTCCCACGTGATTACTCTTGGTAATAGTACCAATTACTTCGGCAGTAGGGCGGATAATACCCAGAACTCTTCTGCTGGGATCCAACTCAGGAATATCGCGCTGCTGCAAAGAACGTAGTGCTTTAGCCGAAGCCGTATTACATCCCAGGATAACGAGATGACACCCCATAGAGAAAAGTTTAAGCACAGCCTGGCGTGTGAACTTATAAACCACCTCAAACGAACGCGAGCCATAAGGAGCACGAGCATTATCACCCAAGTACATATAATCATACTGAGGCATCGTCTGGCGCAACCCATACAGGATGGTCAGTCCGCCATAACCAGAATCAAAGACACCGATTGGTCCGGGATTAGAAGGCAACATCATTTCAAAGTCTCCTCCAGCAAAGCTGTAATATCCTCCCCCATCTCTTCGTTGAGATAAGGAGCTGCATTATTGTCCGTATTGATGATAAAGGCAAAGCCCTTCTGCTTGCCAATCTTTTTAGCTTCCTCGTTTATTTTTGCTTTGAGCGGAGCATAAGCATCATTCTCTGCTTGCTGCAACAGGCGGGTAGCCTCAACCTTGAAAGCAATATTTTTCTCCATCAATTCACGCAATTCAGCCTGACGTTTCTCCAGAATTGTCTTGGCATAAGTGCGCTGTCCATCAAGAAATTCCTCATACTTAGCATTAAACTCTGTTTCTACACGTTTCGTTTCTGCATCGTATTTCTCACGGAGTTCATCCATATTATGCTTGGCTATAGCGTAACCAGGCATAGTATGAAAAACCTTATCAAAACTAAAGTAGCCAAAATGCAAAGGAGCAGATACAGCAATCTGTTGTTGCTGAACCTTTGCTGCAGGCGTTGTATGCTGGGCTGAAACAGTCAAAGAGATGAGAGCAAAAGCCAGAAATAAGAGATTCTTTTTCATGATGAGTGATACCGTTTATGATGAATACCTTATAAATACCTCGTTATTGAAAATGAGAAATAAGGGCAAGCACTTCTGCCTGCCCTCAATCTATATTCTTTTTATTTGCCTTGATTACTTAATCTTAGCCTGTACTTCCTTAGTAACGTCTACTACGTTAGTACCTGTATATACAGCTGCACCATCCTCGAAGATGAAGGTGTAGTTGCCAGCCTTACCTACAGCCTCGATAGCTGTACGTACCTTTGCTACGATAGGCTGCATGAGTTCGCTGCTCTTCTTCTGCAACTCCTGCTGACCATCCTGGTAAGCCTGCTGAATTTTCTGCTGGAGAGTCTGCAACTCAGTTTCCTTCTGCTGCTTTGCTGTAGCGTTCATTGTGCTGGAACCCTTCTGATACTCGTCAGCCTTACGCTGGAACTCATCCTGCATAGACTTCAAGTCATTCTCCTTCTGCTTCTGGAGAGCTTCCATCTCGCCATTAGCCTTAGCTACATCTGGCAAAGACTGCATAATCTGCTGAGTATTTACTTTACCAAACTTCTGAGCCATCATAGTCATTGGTGCACAGAGCATCAACATTAAAATAAGCTTTTTCATTGTTCTATTCTTTTTAATTATTAATTTCTAAATGAAGTTTTCATGCTGCCAACCATTGGCAGATATACTTACCGGCTGCAAATATACAATTATTATTTGGAATAACCTAATTTTTGGAGCACTTCGTTGCTAATATCTATCTTAGGAGAGCCAAAGATGATGCCGCTGTTGCTAGCTCTATCGAGAACAAGCGAATATCCGCGCAGGTCTGAAATCTCTTTTACGGCTGTATAAATCTCTTCCTGAATAGGTCCCATCAATGCCTCACGCATCTTATAAAGGTCGCCTTCTGCACCAAAATATTTTTTCTTCAAATCGCTAGCCTCCTTCTCTTTCTGCATGATGGCATCCTGCTTAGCCTTCTTCTGCTCCTGGGAAAGGAACACTACCTCGTTCTGATAGTTCTTATACATGGTGCTTGCCTCTGTGTTAAGAGCTTCTACCTCAGCCTGCCATTTGCGGCTTACCTGATTCAGCTGCTCGTTGGCACGCTCATAAGCGGGTACATTCTTCAAGATGTACTCCATATCTATCAATGCATATTTCTGTGCATGTGCTGAGATGGCTGCTACAGCCATCATCAGCATCAATACTATTTTCTTCATAAAACCCATTTTTAGAATTCCTGACCTAAGATGAAGTGGAACTGGCTTCCACCCTTCTTATATGAGCTACCATTCCATACTGTATCGAAACCGTAAGCCCAGTCAATACCCATCAGACCTACCATAGGCAAGAAGATACGTACACCGACACCGGCACTACGTTTCATGCTGAATGGGTTGAACTTCTTGGTTTCATACCAGGCGTTACCAGCCTCTACGAAGGTCAAACCGTAAATGGTTGTGTTACCTAAGAGGAATGGATAGCGAAGCTCCAATGAGAAGCGGTCGTATGCATAAGCATAGTAACCGGTTGTAGGACTGTAAGATACAGAACCATTCTCATAACCGCGGAGTCCGATTGTTTCCTCACCATAATATGATGAGTATCCACTCATACCGTCACCACCCACATAGTAGGTCTCGAACGGACTCTTCTTATACTTGTTATAAGAACCGAGCAAACCGAGTTCTACACGGGTCATCAATACGAAGCACTTCTGACCCTCTGTGAGTGCAGTATAAGTCTTTGCCTTGAACTTCCACTTATGGTATTCAATCCATCTGTACTTCTCCTGCTGCTCAGCAGAATAGGTTGGCGACTTAGAATCCTTGGCAAGATTCTTGTAGTCCTTGTTGTCGAACGCACTCCATGGTGGAGTAAGGTTGACACTTGCCTCAAACTCAGAACCACGACGTGGGAAGAGTTGGTTATCGGTTGATGTTCGGTTCAATGCGATGGTCAAGTTCAAGTTGTTCGCATTACCGTTGGTCATCAACATATAGCTCCAGTTCTTCATCATGTAGCGCTGGTAAGCCAACTGTACAGACAAGGTGAAGTAATCATCCGGCCAACGGAGGCGCTTACCCCAACCGAGGCTTACACCCACCATCTGGATATACTTGTCTGGATCGTAATAATTCTCGTAGTTGTTATAGTAACTAGAACCATAACCATACATATAACTGTAATAGTTGTTCATGTAAGCACTATTGTAATAGTTGCTTGACACGTCGGTACTCTTACTGTAGTATGCACCTACGCTGAACTGGATAGGGCGCTTGCCGCCAAACCAGTTGGTAGAGTAGCTTACGTTATAGCTCTGGTAGTAGGTACCATTGGTCTGTGCACCGATACTCAGCACCTCACCATCACCGATAGGCATGATACCACGATGCTCCTTGTTCTTGTTGAAGAGGTTTGCCATAGAGAAGTTGTTGAGCTTCAAGCCCACACGTCCGATGACACCCGTCTGCCCCCAACCGAGCGAGAACTCAATCTGGTCGTTACTCTTCTGCTCCAGGTTCCAGTTTACATCAACCGTACCATCTTCAGGATTAGGCTTTACATCCGGGCTCACCTTCTCAGGATCAAAGTGTCCCATAGAAGCAAGCTCACGAGCCGAACGCATCAGAGCATCCTTAGAGAAAAGGTCACCTGGCTTGGTACGAAGTTCACGGCGCACTACGTTTTCGTAAAGACGGGTATTACCATTGATACGTACATGGCTCAGATAAGCCTGAGGTCCCTCTGTTACGCGCATCTCCAAATCGATAGAATCGCCATCAATATTGATTTCAGTCGGTTCGATACGAGAGAACACATAACCATTATTATAGTAGAGGTTAGAAACAGCGTCATCATCTTCATTCAAGCGCTTACCCAATATCTTCTGGTTATATACATCGCCCTTCTTCATGCCGAGCAATGCTTCGAGATAAGCTGAAGAGTAAACGGTATTACCTGCCCAGGAGATGTTACGGATATAGTATTTCTTACCTTCATCTACCTTGATGTAGATATTAACGTGCTTCTCATCGAAGTTGCTCACACTATCTTCCAGAATCTGAGCATCACGAAAACCATACTCATTATATTTGTCGATGAGTTTCTGCTTATCTTCCTTCCAACGCTCTGGGGTAAACTTCTTCGACTTGAAGAAAGAGGCGAACTTACCAGCCTCATGCGTCTTGGCAAAAGCACCCTTCGAGAAGAGTCCACCCTTAATCTTGCGGTCAGAAAGCTGTTCGTTTCCATCGATTGTTATCTGATGTACCTTGATTTTTTCTTTCTTGTCAACAACAACATCCAGGATTACCTGTCCCTTGTTGGCAATATCATCGCGCTGGTTAATCTGGATATCAGCGTTCTTGAAGCCCTTATCATCGAAATACTTCTTAGCGAGAATCTTGGCACGGTCGAGCATATTCGGAGTTACCTGAGTGCCCTTTACCATACCCAATTTCTGCTCCATATCTTCACGCTCGCTCTTCTTCAAACCAACATAGTTGATATTAGATATACGTGGACGAACCGCAAGATAGATATGGAGATAAAGCTTCTCACCTACGATAGAGTCGGCAGCGATAGTCACCTTCGAGAAGAGTCCATGTTTCCAGTAGCGCTTTACGGCATTGGTAATCTCGTCGCCAGGCACAGTAATCTCATCGCCCACACTGAGGCCTGAGATACCTGTGAGAACATAGTCTTCGTAGCCCTCAACACCCGAAACATTGATACCACCAATCTTAAGGGTACGAGGTGTACCAGCATACGAGATGTCAGGGTTTACGATTTTATCTTGTGCCTGAATCTGCATGCATGCCATTACGCCGAACAGCAGGATGAAAATCTTTTTAAATCTATTCATTTATACCTTATTATATATAATATGATTTTTCTATGCTTGTATGAGGTTTTCCTATTTCTCCTCCTCTTCCACCTGTGCCTCGGTTTTTCCAAATCGACGTTGGCGGTTCTGATAACTTGCTATTGCCTTGTGCAGATCTTCTTCATTGAAGTCTGGCCAGAAGGTATCACAGAAATACAACTCTGAATAAGCTATCTGCCAAAGAAGATAGTTGCTGATACGGAGTTCACCTCCTGTACGTATCAGAAGTTCAGGATCTGGCATGAAACTGGTTTCAAGATGCTTCTCGAAGTTCTCCTCTGTCAGTTTATCCTCTATCTGCTCATAGGTTGAACCGGACTCGAGCGCTTCTTTTACCATTTTCTTAGTAGCATTCAGGATTTCCCAACGTGAAGAATAGCTCAATGCCACTACCATAGTCATCGAATCGTTCTTCGCAGTATGATCCATGGTCTCCTGAAGCTTGTCCTGTACCTGTTGTGGCAGGCGTTTCAAATCACCTATCACACGGAAGCGGACATTATTCTTCATGAAGATTTCATCTTCGAGCGAAGTCAGTACCAGTCCCATCAAGGCAGCAACCTCATCGGCCGGACGGTTCCAATTCTCTGTAGAGAAAGTATAGAGGGTGAGATATTTTACCCCCAACCTGGTACACTCCGATGTAATTCGGCGCACGGTTTCTACTCCAGCCTGATGGCCGTAGCTACGCTCCTTGCCCCGTTCTGTTGCCCAGCGACCATTGCCATCCATAATGATAGCAATGTGCTCAGGAATCCTGTTCATATCTAAGTTGTCCATCATTCTTCTTTATTACAAGTTTTACATTTTGCACTGAAACTATAGGTCACCGAAACGGCTATGGTAGAATAGCAGTCGGTATTCTTGAAAATGCCACTGCTCTTTACCCGGTAAGGGTCTTTCACACCATCCAGTTCATCGCTGAGCGAGAAATGGAAAGTCCAGGCCAGTCCCAAGTTCAACCTTTCGTTTACTTTATATTTTGCACCGATGCCTAAAGGCACGTTGGCTGTAAATACATTTTTTTCGTTACCTTTTACATAGGTTGCTCCCAGGCCACCCAGTATATAAGGAACCAGGCGCTGGGCTCCGCGATAGTCTCTGCCTGTTCCGTAGGGCCAGAAGTTGTACTCAAACACCAGATTCATATCCACCAGCGTATGATTGAAACTATAGGGATTCTCTGCATAATCAGGATAGAAAGTATCCACATTTGCCGAAGAACCTTTTATTTTTCCAAAGCCCACGCTCAGTTTCAAGTCCTTGTAGGGGTCGAAATTATATCTTCCCACCAGGAAACCGGCAGGTTGCATGTCGCCAAGCACATTTCCGTTAAAGTCGCCTTCATAGGTCATTACTCCCACACCGGCGCCTATCTCCATGCGATATTGCGGATCGTCCTGTGCACGAACCGCCATACAGCCCAGAGTTAAGAAGGCAAGCAGGATGATTAATCTTCCTTGCTCCAGCCATCTATATTGAAACGTCCTCTCCATACGTATCCGTTTCTGATAATCCAATAATAATGTTGCTTGTCACGGCAGAAAGCGAAACGACCTTCAGTAGCAAACTTAGCAGGCAGAACAACCATCGCATCCTGCTTCCAAGTCAATCCGGCATCCTGGCTCTTATACCATTTGCCGTTACTGCCTAAAGCCACGAAGCCTGTATCGGCAGCACAGGTAATTACCTGATCTAGCCAAGGCATCTTTCCACTTTTATTTTTTTCGATTTCCAGATAGTTCCACTGTCCGTCTTCATTTGCATCATAGTCAACCGTGCGCAACCATGTGGTAGCAACCGTATCATTCAAAGCCTTGTCGCGAGTACCCAGCAGCATTACGTTCTCTACATCCTTAGCAGAGAGTACGCCAGCCACATTCATTGAGATATTCTGTGTTGGCAAATAGGCTTTATCTGTATCAAGTTTCTCCTGCTCCCAGCTGACACCCTTGTCTTTTGAAACAGAGATACCTGCAGCAGTATTATAAGCATAGAGATTCTTGCTGCTTGCACCAATGAGCTGCTTGACATCTGCATTTTCAGAAACTAATGCCCATGTTTCTGCATCGGCAGAAGCATAAACCTTGCCGCCATCTGAGATATAGAGTTTGCCATCCAGCGCTACTGCACTCTGGTAAGCGTCACTACTTAAGCTTACGTCCATCGTAATAGATGACCAGGCGCTGCCATCATTGATGGCTGACTTCAGCACCTTAGTACCCTCGGCAGTCTTGCCGAATACATAGATGTAATCACCACAAGCTACAGCCTTCAGATCAGAGAACTCAGCCAACTGACTGTTGTTCTGAGCCAGCTCATGCCACTTAAACTCATAAGGCAACTCCTTATGTACGTTTACGGTAACCTTATACTCGGCATAGGCAGAGTAGTCGCTGCTGTAAACTCTAATAAAGCGAGGCTTTGAGAAGTTGATGGAATCAGAGCTTGAATAGTATGCTGCGACAGAATCAGTCTTGTTGATATCCATCAGGAGAATAGGGCTGCTATTCTTGCTGCTGATAGTAGCCAATATGGCAGTATCCCTCACCCCACAAGGCAAGGAATCTACATTATAAATCAAGCGTTGTGCCTGATCTATGTAAAATTTATAGTCAGAGCCCTTCACATTAGCCTTGAGCAAGGTATCTTTACCTGCCTTCGTTTTGGTATATCTGTCAAGACTACCCAACGAGAAAGCCGTGATGGCTGTATCATGTGTATATTCTACTGTTGTTTCATCGCTGCTCAAGCAAGAAGAGAGCGAGAGCGTAGCTGTAATCAGCGCTATGAAAGCAAAAAACTTCCTTTTCATTCTATCCTATTTTATTTTTAGCTGCAAATTTACTGAGAATTCTTTAAAAACTCGACCTTTTCTCCTTATTATTATGCAAATTATTCATTTTAGGCGCATTTTTTAAGTTTTTTAGTGATTTCGAGGCGTAAAAAAGAAGAAATCCCGCTTCTTTTGCAAGAAACGGGATTCCATATTTAGTATAAATTCGAAGTGTCGAATTAGAGCTGTGGACCAGCAGCAACGAGAGCCTTACCAGCCTCATTGTTTGTATACTTAGCGAAGTTCTTGATGAAACGAGCAGCCAAATCCTTAGCCTTCTCCTCCCACTGAGAAGCCTCAGCGTATGTATCGCGTGGATCCAAGATTTCAGTAGCTACACCTGGCAACTCTGTTGGAACCTTGAAGTCGAACATAGGAATCTGCTTTGTAGGAGCCTTGTCGATGTCACCGTTCAGGATAGCGTCAATGATACCACGTGTATCGCGGATAGAGATACGCTTGCCAGTACCGTTCCAACCTGTGTTAACGAGGTAAGCCTTAGCGTTGTTCTTGTTCATCTTCTTAACCAACTCCTGAGCGTACTTTGTTGGGTGCAACTCCAAGAATGCCTGGCCGAAGCAAGCAGAGAATGTTGGAGTAGGCTCTGTGATACCGCGCTCTGTACCTGCCAACTTAGCTGTGAAGCCAGAGAGGAAGTAGTACTGAGTCTGCTCTGGAGTCAGGATAGATACTGGAGGCAATACACCGAATGCATCAGCTGAGAGGAAGATAACCTGCTTAGCAGCTGGAGCAGAAGAACCTGGCTGGATGTTGTTGATGTGGAAGATTGGGTAAGAAACACGAGTGTTCTCTGTTACGCTCTTATCAGCGAAGTCAATCTTACCATCAGCAGCTACAGTTACGTTCTCCAAGAGAGCGTTGCGCTTGATAGCGTTGTAGATATCTGGCTCAGACTCCTTGTCAAGGTTGATAACCTTAGCGTAGCAACCACCTTCGAAGTTGAATACGCCATTGTCATCCCATCCGTGCTCATCGTCACCGATCAACTTACGCTTAGGGTCTGTAGACAATGTAGTCTTACCTGTACCAGAAAGACCGAAGAAGATAGCTGTATTCTCACCGTTCATATCGCAGTTAGCAGAGCAGTGCATAGAAGCTATACCCTTCAATGGCAAGAAGTAGTTCATCATAGAGAACATACCCTTCTTCATCTCACCACCATACCATGTATTGATGATAACCTGCTCCTTAGATGTTACGTTGAAAGCAACGCAAGTCTCAGAGTTCAAACCGAGCTCCTTGTAGTTCTCAACCTTAGCCTTAGAAGCGTTGTAAACAACGAAGTCTGGCTCGAATGCCTCGAACTCCTCAGCTGTAGGACGGATGAACATGTTTGTTACGAAGTGAGCCTGCCAAGCAACCTCAACGATGAAACGAACAGCCATACGAGTATCCTTGTTAGCACCGCAGAAACCATCTACAACATAGAGGTTCTTGTTGCAGAGCTCCTTAACAGCGAGATCCTTCACTGTACCCCAAACCTCCTCAGACATTGGGTGGTTATCATTCTTATATTCATCAGTAGTCCACCATACAGTGTCCTTTGAGTTCTCATCCATTACGATGTACTTATCCTTAGGTGAACGGCCTGTGTAGATACCAGTCATTACGTTAACTGCACCTAATTCTGTCTGCTGACCAACTTCATAACCTTCGAGACCAGCCTTTGTCTCCTCCTCGAACAACTTCTCGTAAGAAGGATTGTGAGCGATTACTGTAGCACCAGTAATGCCATACTTTGTCAAATCTAACTTTGCCATTTTACTTTAAATGTATTTAAGTTGTGAAATATTTGTTCGTTTCCTAAATCGCCGCAAAGTTACGAAAAATATGTTTTATGGCAAAGATTCTCATGCATAAAAAATGAATTTTAAAATCTTTTTAGGTTAAAGAAATTAAAAACGAAAGATTTCATCTGATATTTGCCACGTTGACTTTGCAAAAAATCTCTGCTTGGCGAAAAATAAGCAGAGATTTACACCTATTTTATATATAAGAGGATATTTGAAGGAAAAATAAGATAGTAACATGTTCTTTCATTCCTCCAGAGAGAAAATAATTGCCCAAACATTTTGCCGTTTCCTAGATTTGTTTTATCTTTGCAGAAAAACTACAGCTATATGAAGATAAATAATCTGAGCGAGCACAACTGCATCATCAACCGCTATCTGGCTGAGATGCGTGACTGCGATTATCAAAAGAACCGATTGCTCTTCCGCAACAACATTATGAGAATCGGTGAGTATGAAGCCTTTGAAATATCAAAGACTCTTAATTACGAAAAGACTGAGGTGACTACACCGCTCGGTGTGGCCCAGGTCAATCTTCCTACCGAAAAGATTGTCATCGGTACGATCTTCCGTGCCGGACTTCCTTTCCACGAAGGTTTCCTCAATATTTTCGACCACTCTGGCAATGCCTTTGTGAGTGCTTATCGCGAATATACCAACAAGGAGCATACTGAGGTGGGCGTACATATCGAATACCTCGCCACACCTGATCTTACTGATAAGGTGCTCATCATTGCCGACCCTATGCTTGCCACAGGTATCAGCATGGAGATGGGTATGAAGGCTTTCCTCACCAAGGGCAATCCTAAACATATCCACATTGCCTGTGTTCTCGCTGCACCAGAGGGCATTGAGCACATCAAGAAGACCTTCCCAGAGGACAAGACTACCATCTGGTGTGCCTCTATTGATGAGGGGTTGAACGAGCATAAGTACATCGTGCCAGGCTTCGGCGACGCCGGCGACTTGTGCTATGGCAGCAAGCTCTAAGCCGCAGGCTTTATAAATTCGTACGCTTTATAAAAAAGTATAGCAACTCTACTCCAAAATACTCTTCACTCTTCACCTTTCGGCCCGAAACCCCTGTGTTTATCGGCATTCCGAGGGGTGAAGAGTTATTTGTTTCTCTTCACCCTCTCTTCACCACTCTTCACCGACAGACATAAAAAAGACTGGAATCTCTTTAGTATGGTCAAGAACGGGCTGAAGGCCCAAAAGCTCCTAGCCCAGGGCATCGCCCTGGGTATAATAGCAATCAGCAAGGCGCCCTGTAAGGGCAAAAGCTTTATGTTTTGCCTGGAGTTTTAAAGCATTTGCCCTTACAGGGCGACAGGGTTGCGTCCGTAATTACCCAGGGCGATGCCCTGGGCTAGGAGTTTCTGCCCCTTCAGGGCGTGTGGGGCAAAACTTAAGAAAGTTCAATTTAAAAGAGGTACAAGACCGCTGCAACAGAAGGTGAAGAGTGGTGAAGAGTGGGTGAAGAGTGGGTGAAGAGTGCCCGAACACTCTTCACCCCTCGGAATGCCGATAAACACAGGGGTTTCGGAGCATTTGGTGAAGAGTGAAGAGTTTTTCGTCTATCGCATAAAAAAGAAAATCAGACGCCTAAAAGGAAATCAGATAAACCCATTTCCGAGGACTGTTAAAGACAAACAGCCGACTAGCGGATAAGGCGCTAGTCGGCTGTCCGGCTTCTGCCAGTTGGCTGTCCTACTCAAACAGCCAACTTATCTTCGAAAGATAAAACCTTTAATAATGGAACGAGCTGCCCCCAGGAACTCTCGCAGAAGCGAAGTAGGCGGCAGATTATTATAAGTGCGCTCTTTTAGAACAAAAATCGTATCGTCAAGCGCACAGACAATAAAATAGGAAAAGTTTTTGTTACATAAGACAAAGTTCGTTTTAAATTAATCTTGTATATTTGCACCCATAATTTAATTATTAACAAAAATGCCAAACGTATGAAAAAGATTATGAGAAGTACAATAATATCAGCAATATTAAGCTGCATTTTAACATTAATGGCAAGTTGTTCTAACAACGATGAAAATACTGCGTCATATAGAAAGTATGAGATTCCTACCGATGTGATGATAGAGACTCCAGACAATCAGATCCTTACCATAAATACGAAAGATGACTTTGAAAAGTATTTCAAGAATTGTGTAAGTAGCGCAAAACCTAACACAAAAATAGAACTACCAGAAGTGAACTTTCTAAAATACACGCTAATCTACATACAAGGAGAATCAACACATGGGATAGCCAAACTAGAGAGTTCCTTGGCGTCAACAGAAAGTTGCAAAATTCTATCCATCCATATAGAGCAGAACTTTACAAATGTGATGCAAAGATGGAATGTCGCATATCTTATCGACAGAGAGGATAAGCCAAACATCAAATTACAATACCAAATAATAGAGCCATAGTCTTTAAAGAAAAAGTCCAAAGAAAGAAATCTGGTTTGAAAACTATCTTTGGACTTTTTTGATAAGCTACCCTTTAATAATGGAACGAGCTGCCCCCCAGGAACTCTCGCAGAAGCGAAGTAGGCGGCAGATTATTATAAGGTATACCCTTGAAGTATTTCAGGAACTTAAGTAACCGGTAAGCCTCAGCATATTCCTCGCAATTCTCCGGAACCTGCTGCAGCAGCGGCTCTGCCTGCGTCTTAATCACAGCCAGCTCATAAAGCATCGCCGTATTGAGCATCGCATCGGCATTCTCCTGAAACGGGAATATCCACTTGTTCTCACCCGCCCTTACCGAAGGCCAGCGATGAATGGTTTCCTGGGCAGAGACACCTCGATACTTGTAATCGCGGATGATGCGGCGGAGCAAACGGTTGTCTGTTGTCGGGATATAATTGTGATTGTCCAGAAGAATCGTGGTCAGCGCCGAAGCATATACTCTGAATATCTGCTCCTGTGGGATGTGGGCCGTCAGCTCTGGGTTCAATGCATGAATGCCCTCTACCACCAGCACATTGTTATCGTTCATCTTCAGCTTGTTGCCGCTCTTTTTACTCTTTCCGCTCTGGAAATCATACTTCGGCAATTCCACCTCCTCACCACGGAAGAGGGCATTGAACTGCTCGTTGATCAGATCGAGATCCAGGGCATAGATGCTCTCATAATCATATTCGCCCGAAGCATCCTTCGGCGTTTTCTCCCTATCTACGAAATAATCATCGAGCGAAATCTGGAGCGGTTTCAGTCCGTTTACGGCAAGCTGTATGCTCAGGCGCTTGCACGAAGTGGTCTTGCCTGAAGAAGAAGGACCTGCCAGCAGCACCAGTTTCACGCCCTTGCGGCTGGCTATCTCCTCAGCAATCTTGGCAATCTTCTTCTCCTGCAGCGCCTCGCTGATATTGATGATGTCGGTAGAATGATTGGCATCTATCGCCTGGTTAAAATCACCTACAGTCCTGATGCCCAGGATACTCTGCCAGCGATGATGCTCCTTGAATATCTCAAACATCTTGTCCTGTCGGGTCATTTCGCCCAGCACATCCGGGTTCTTGAGCGAAGGAATGCGCAGGAGCATGCCATCATAATATTTCTCCAGCCCGAAGAGATAGAGCTGCGAGGTATTGGTGAGCAGCGTGCCGTAGTAATAATCTACATAATCACCTATTTTATAATAGGTAGTATAGATAGAGCCCGACGTCTTGAGCAGTTTCACCTTCTCAACATCCCCTTTCTCCTGGAACAGCGCAACAGCCTCTTCGGTAGGCACGGTGAAGCGGCGTATCGGCATCCTGGCATCGATAATCTCCTGCATGCGACGGCGGATGATGTTCACATCTTCATCTACAACAGGTCTGCCCAGGCGGATATCTACGTAGAAACCATTCGATACGGGGATATCAATCACCACATCTGTAGCAGGATAAATGTCCTGTACCGCCTTGCAGAGAACAAAGAAGAGGGTACGGGTATATGCACGCGAACCGGATGAAGAAGTCATATCAAGGAATTCCACATCTTTAGAATTATAAACACGATAATGCATGCCTTCAACCTTGTTATTTACCCTTGCAGACACCGGTCCGTGGGTCATTTTAAGGTCAAATGCAGAAAAAATATCAAAAAGTGTGCTTCCGATTTCTACTTTCTGAGATTTTTTATTATTTTTGCAACGGATTTGAATTACTTGTTTCATTTGTATTAAAACTATGTTACAAAATTAAACTAATCTACCCGCTCTCGAAGCCCCCAAAGGTGCTTTTTGAGCATCGGCTTACTCTTTTTAGAAGAGAGACGCCTACAGAGTGTAAAGTTACGAAGAAATTCGGAAACCAGATGTATTTGACAACATTAATTAAGTTATTATATGTCGATTTGGATATTTTTTAAGCTTATTGGAGCACTCGCCCTACTGATGTTCGGTATGAAGACCATGAGCGACAGTTTGCAGAAGATGGCAGGACCACAGCTCCGCCATGTGTTAGGAACCATGACCACCAATCGTTTGACGGGCATCCTCTCGGGTATGCTCATCACCGCAGCGGTGCAGTCTTCTACAGCCACAACGGTGATGACCGTATCATTCGTTAATGCTGGTCTCCTTACTCTAGCCCAGGCTATCTCCGTTATCATGGGCGCCAACATCGGAACCACGCTCACCGCATGGATCATGAGTGCCGGTTTCTCGTTTAACATCACTGATTTTGTATGGCCGGCATTCTTCATCGCCATCATCCTGATTTACAGCAAGAAACGCAAGATTATCGGCGACTTCATCTTCGGTATATCCTTTATGTTTCTCGGTTTGGGAACTTTACGCCAAACCGGTATCGACATGGATCTGGCTCATAACCAGCCGGTTCTTGAATTCTTTGCAAGTTTCGACCCTCACAGTTTCCAGACCACCATCACCTTTCTGATTATCGGTAGTATACTCACTATGTGCGTGCAGAGTTCGGCAGCCGTCATGGCGATTACGATGATACTCTGCTCTACCGGCGTATTGCCTATCTATCAGGGTATTGCGCTTGTGATGGGTGAGAATATCGGTACAACCGTAACCTCCAACGTGGCAGCGCTCACCGCCAACACCCAGGCCCGGAGAGCGGCGATGGCGCACATGGTATTCAACATCTTTGGTGTGCTTTGGATACTCTGCGTATTCCGCCCGTTCATCCATCTGGTTTGCGGCTGGGTAGGTTATGACGACATGATGGAGAAGACCGATCCTCATTTCGTAGCCAATGCCGCCAAGCTATCCTTTGTGCTTGCCGCCTTCCATACCACCTTTAACCTATCCAACACCTTTATCCTGGTTTGGTTCATTCCACAGATAGAGAAGCTGGTATGCAAGATTATCCGTCCTAAGAAGAATACCGATGAAGACGATTTCCGCCTGCGCTTTATCCAGAGCGGTATAATGAAGACACCGGAAATCTCTGTCTTGGAGGCACAGAAGGAAATCCATTGTTTTGCCGAGCGCATCCAGCGCATGTTCGGCATGGTGAAGACGCTTCTTGGCGAGACCAATGAAGAAAAGTTTGTAAAACTCTATAGTCGCATCGAAAAATACGAAGGTATCTCTGACAACATGGAGATAGAGATTGCCAAGTATCTCGACCAGGTGAGCGATTCTCATCTTTCTGACGAGACCAAGGCAAAGATTCGTGCCATGCTCCGTGAGATTTCTGAAATCGAGAGTATCGGTGACAGCTGCTTCAACATCGCACGCACGCTGAACCGCCGTTTCAAGGGCAAGGAAGACTTCATCACTTCACAGTATGAGCACATGCACCAGATGATGGAACTTACCGACAATGCCCTTACCCAGATGAACATCACCCTCGTAGGTCATAAGGGAGACAACGATGCCAACCTCTCTTTCAACATCGAGAACGAAATCAACAACTATCGCAATCAGTTGAAGAGCCAGAACATCAACGATGTAAACAACCATCTCTATACCTACGCCATCGGTACCATGTATATGGATATCATCCAGGAATGCGAGAAACTCGGCGACTACGTGGTGAACGTAGTGGAGGCTCGTATGGGTGTAAGACAGCATGAGGCATAATACCTCTTTATATATATATATATCATCAAAAGCTTCAAACCGTCGTTGCGGTTTGAAGATTTTGATGAGTTTATCGGTTTCTTTGATACAAAGCCCGAATAATATAGTAAATCTGCAATTAACTTGGTTGGCAAGGGTCTATATGCCACGATGAAAAAGTGGCGTATAGACCCTTTTTGAGAATCAAGGATGACGAAGAATGACACTACACGCCATGAAAAAGCTTTATTAATAGATTTTATTCGGTATCAGCGAAAAGAAACAAAACATTTTATTCGTTGCTACCGAATAAAAAATACCGTTTTTTATTTTGTAGTATCGAATAAAATTTGTACTTTTGCCGCAAAAAGTAAGTATATGGAAAAGGATTTGTTTCGAGCGATAATAGCTGAGAACCAGGAATATATAGGTCGTATTCCTTTGGTACAGCGTCCTCTAGACCTAGAGGAGTATGGCAATTATGTGTTTGTTGGAGTAAGGCAAGCAGGAAAATCCTATTTGCTATACCAGAGAATTCAGCAATTGCTGGCAAATGGAGTTGAGATAGAAAATATAGTATATATCAACTTTGACGATGAACGCTTGCAAGGAATGTCGGTAACCGACTTCGACCTTATATTGCAAGCCTATCATAGCATGTATGAGAGTCAGCCCATCTTCTTCTTTGATGAGATACAGAATGTGGAAGGGTGGGCAAACTTTGCACGCCGTCTTGCCAACCAAAAATATCGCATCTATATAACTGGCAGCAATGCCAAAATGCTAAGCCGTGACATAGAGACTGTTTTGGGAGGAAGATATCTGGATATCAGCGTATTTCCATATAGCTTTTCAGAATATCTGAAAGCTGTAGGAGTGTTGCTTTCAAAGAATTGGCAATATGGACGAAAAGCAAATGAACTGCAGCGCCACTTCCGAACCTACTTCGACTGGGGTGGGTTCCCTGAGCTTGTACATTTTCAAGAAAAGAGAGTATGGTTAAACAGCTTGTATAATCGTATTTTCTTTAATGACCTGGTGGTTCGTCACAAGATAAAAAACGAGGATGCCTTACGCCTATGTGTAAGAAGATTGGCAGAAAGCGTGAAACAGCCCTGCTCCTTGAACCGTTTGAGCAATCTGATAAAAGCAACCGGTACTTCATGTAGCCCATCAACAGTAATGGAGTATGTTCGCTATCTACAGGAATCATGCTTATTGATTTCTATCGATAATTATGTCTCCAAGTTCGTGGAGAAAGAAACAATTAAAAAACATTATTTTGTAGATAATGGGCTGCTGCATCTCTTCATCAGCAATCCGAATACCTCTTTACTGGAGAATCTTTGCGCAATTACATTGTATAAGAAATACGGCAAGGGCTTATACTATTACAATAAAAACATAGAGGTGGATTTCCATGTGCCTGATGAGGGACTGGCTGTGCAAGCGAGCTATCAGATGAGCGACGGAGAAACCATAGAGCGGGAAGTGAAAGCATTAGTAGCCTTGCATGGTTTGTATCCTCTGAAGCGAGCCATGATAATCACCTACGAGGATGAAGGAGAGATTGTGCGTGATGGACTCAAGATAGAAATAAGACCGGCATGGAAATGGGTGTTGGAAGGTTAGCAGATGAAACGACAAGGGGCTATATGCCACGATGAAAAAGTGGCGTATAGACCCTTGATTATATGGTGAAAGAACCGTACAGTTTATCCTTCAAGAACATTCCACTTGATGCCTCCATTCTGTCCTGCCACATAGTTGCAGAGAGGAATGCCGGGATGGGTCAGGTTGGAAAGATAAAGAGGCTCATCAGCCACAAACTGGTGGCAGGTAAACGTATCCCCGGCAGCCAGTTTGCTGTTCAGCGATTCCATCACCTTGAAATTGTCATTTCCCAGATACTTGATGGTAAGAATACGGCCGGGCTCCCAGGTCAGTCTAACCAGATCATTTACGACAAGAGCATCAGCAATCAGCTTGCTCTTGATAAAGAATCGGCTGGAAGCAACAGCATCCTTACTCTCTACGAACGCATTCCAGCTGGGATATCCCACCATGCGGGAGAGCAATTCCAGATTGAACCTGCTCGGCTTGCAGGAACATGCCACATATCCCCACAGACGCTTCAGCGTGCTCACCGAAACCGTTTCCTGGGTATAACCCTCTATCTGTCGGGAAAGGAAATCAAAATCCCTTGGTGAAACTATCTTTCGTCCCACCAGCGTTTCGACCTCATTCTTGAGTCTATCAAAATCTTCTTGTTTATAATCTTCCATCATAATATATTCATCTATTTGCTTTTTACAGATTGCAAAGATAAGCAATATTTGCCGTTTTTCCCACAAAAAATGTACCTTTTATTGCAATAAACTGAAATTGAACCGTTTTGAACCAATCCACTTTCGTTCTTTTTATGTATTTTTGAAGCCAGAAAGTAAAGATTGATTTGGGAGATAAAATAAAATCTGAAAGCGTATTTATAGTCATTTGAATCATTTTCTATGAACCCAGGATATTAGAGCAGGACAGATATAACATCCCTGCGGTCTGAGATTCTATATGAATCTCAAACCATATCCTTTTAACAAAGAAATGGCATCCCCTCAAAAACAGGGAGTGCCATTTTTAATTTTATCGTTGTCATTTCTCAAACTCCACAATATAAGTAAAGCGCCCCCACGGTGAACGGCAATAAGCATCTTTGCTACCCTTAGGAACATAGAGAACAATCTTCCTAAAACTAAGAGCCTCAAAGATATCATCCATCGTCACCTTCCAAATTGCATTTCCCAACCTAGGTGGCGTCTTGCTACGGAAATATATACTCTCCAGATTAGGACTGCCGTCAAAGACATGTTTCATCACGTGCAACTTGGGATTATCTGGCATCACGACCCGCTTCAGGAAAGGATGCACAGCAAAAGCACTATCCTCCAACTCATCTACACGATAACTCACACCCTGATATTTCACGGTAGCTGGTATCTCGATGACAGAATCCCGGTCATTGGCAGCACTTACTGTAACCAAACCGCCACCCCACGACTTATATACCAGGTTGCCAACAGTAAACTGAGCAACCACATCGTATAGTATCTCTGGCTTTACCACCTTATTATATAAAACAATACCTGATGTGCCCAAAACTAAAAAAGCGAGAAGACAGTTTAAAGCTATTAGGCGACGATGAAGCGACTGAATATGCATCCTTAAAGCTAACACATTAGGATACCGATACTCTAAAGGAAGAAAACATCTCTTGACAGCCCAACAGTAAGACCATCCCAGCCGCATCTCCTTCAAGATGACTCCCAGGCTGTAGATATCATTGCGCACATCAGGCACACTCTCCTCCTGCTGCTCAGGCGAAACATACCCTTCGGTACCGGCAGGGCTCTTCAGAATGGTATAGCTATCGGCATCAGAGAGCCCGAAATCAATCAACTTGATCGTACCTCCGTTACGGGCTATCATGATATTGGCAGGTTTCAGGTCGCGATGCACAATCTGCTGATTGTGCACATACTCCATCACCTGCAAAAGCTGGCGGGCTATCTGCCTGCGTTCAAAACCGGAATGCCCTTGGGTGAGCCATTCTTCAAGCGTCACACCATCTATCCATTCCATCACGATACATCTGCCGTATCCCTCAACTTCCTCCAACCCTTCAACCTTCACAATACCGGGATGGTCAAGGCGGGCTAGGATGTCGTATTCCTTCTGCTGAAGCTGCAGGAAGATAGAATCATGACACACATCAGGCTTCAACGATTTCAATATCCACCACTGACCGTTGCGCTTGGCACGGAGCAGGACATTAAAACCGCTGGTAGAGAGCTCGGAGATTTCCGTGAATCTATCCGAAACTGCATCTACAGGAGACAATATAAAACCTGATACTTGCGTCATAAGTGCAAAGATAATACTTTTTGTGAAGAAACAGAAGAATTTAAAATAATTTTTGCATAACAATATGGATAACTCATGAAAAAATAGTATCTTTGCACCCAAAATTGCAATTTTATTAATAATTAATGAAGATTCTAGTAACGGGTGCGTCGGGCTTTATCGGCAGCTACATCGTGGAAGAGGCCTTGAGACAGGGCATGGAAACCTGGGCGGCAGTACGCCCTACCAGTTCCAGAAAGTATCTGCAAGACGAACGCATCCATTTTATCAATCTCAATCTTTCTTCAGAGGAAGAGTTGGAGAAAGAACTCGCCCCGCACGAGTTCGACTATATAGTGCATGCAGCCGGCGCAACGAAGTGCCTGCATGCAGAGGACTTTTATAAGGTAAACACAGAGGGAACCAAGCATCTGGTGAACGTCCTTCTGCGCCTCCAGATGCCTATCAGGCGATTTGTCTTTGTCAGTTCGCTCAGCATCTTTGGAGCCATCCGCGAAGAGCAGCCTTATCAGGAAATCTCAGAACATGATACTCCTAAGCCTAATACAGCATACGGAAAGAGTAAGCTGGAGGCAGAACGCTATCTGGACAGCATCGGCAATAACTTCCCTTATATCATCCTCCGCCCTACAGGAGTTTACGGTCCTAGGGAGAAAGATTATTTTCTCATGGCGCAGAGCATCAAGCAACATGTTGACTTTGCTGTAGGATTCAAGCGCCAGGACATCACCTTTGTATATGTACAGGACGTAGTACAGGCTGTATTCCTGGCTCTGGATCATGGAATGAACGGCAGGAAATACTTCCTCAGCGATGGAGAAGTATATCAGTCGGCCGCTTTCAGCGACCTGATAAAAAAGGAGTTAGGCAATCCTTGGATACTACGCATCAAGGCACCTGTCTGGGTATTGCGCATCGTAACCTTCTTCGGAGAGTATCTCGGAAGGATGACGGGCAAGATGTCGGCCCTGAACAATGATAAGTACAACATTCTGAAACAGCGCAACTGGCGATGTGATATTGAGCCAGCCATGGATGAACTGGGCTATCATCCTCATTATCCACTGGAAAGAGGTGTGAAGCTCGCCATCAAGTGGTACAAGGATAACGGATGGCTGTAAACTAGTTAATAGTTAAAAGTTAATAGTTGATAGTTGATAACGGCTACACCGTATAGCGAGATTGCCCTATAAACTGTAAACTATAAATTATAAACTAATAAGAAGCGTGATAAAAGATTATTTCAAGATAGACAAGAACCCGAAGAAGGGACTGATGACACTGGAATGGGTCATGCTGGGATATATGGCAATCACCATTATCACCATGCTCTTTACCTATACCAAACTCGTAAACCCGGAAGCTATGCTTTGGGGACGACTGAGAGTGCTCGTCATGACCATCGCTCTTTGGGCAGTATACCGCATGATACCTTGCCGCATCACCAAGATGGTGCGCATCATTGCCCAGATGGCTTTGCTTGCCTGGTGGTATCCCGACACCTACGAAATCAACCGCATGTTCCCCAACCTCGACCATATCTTTGCAGGTTGGGAGCAGGATCTTTTCGGATGTCAGCCCGCCCTGCTCTTTGCCAAAGCCCTGCCTTGGGCTGTAGTAAGCGAACTGATGTCGATGGGCTACTTTATGTATTATCCGATGATTGCATTGGTTTCATTCTATTATTTCTTCTGTAGATATTATGAGGCTGAAAGAGCTGCATTCGTCATGCTCACCAGTTTCTTTATCTACTATCTCATCTACATCTATGTACCGGTAGTGGGTCCGACCTTCTACTTTGATGCAGTAGGGATATCAGAAATAACCAAAGGCTTCTTCCCGGCTTTGGGCGATTACTTCAATACCCATACCAACTGCCTGCCGACACCGGGCTACACCGATGGAATCTTCTACCAGCTTGTAGAGGATGCCAAGAACGCCGGCGAGCGTCCTACAGCAGCTTTCCCAAGTTCGCATGTGGGCGTGAGCACCATCTGCATGCTCCTGGTCTGGCATAGCGGCAACAGAAAACTGCTATACGTGATGCTGCCATTCTACATCTTCCTGTGTCTGGCTACCGTATATATTCAGGCGCATTATCTTATCGATGCCATCGCCGGCCTCATCTCTGCCGTTGTCATCTATTTTGTATTGATGGCAGTATCGAAGGGAATGATAGAGCATCATACTCCTTCTTCGCGACTGAGATTCAGATAGTTACATATTTTAATTACAATAACATTATAAACGAATAGAATTCATCTAGAACAATGAAGAAACTATTTATTGAGACTTATGGCTGCCAGATGAACGTGGCAGACAGTGAGGTAGTTGCCTCTGTGATGCAGATGGCTGGCTACGAAATCTGTGAGAAAGAAGAAGAGGCTGATGCCATCTTCCTGAACACCTGCAGTATCCGCGAGAATGCAGAGAACAAGATTTATCATCGCCTCGACACCCTCCATGCTGAGCAGAAGAAGGGAAGAAAGGTGATTCTCGGCGTTTTGGGCTGCATGGCTGAGCGCGTGAAGGATGACCTCATCCAGAACCACTATGCCAATCTGGTTTGCGGACCAGACAGCTATCTCAACCTGCCGGATATGATTGCGCAGTGCGAGATGGGTACCAATGCCATCAACATCGAACTCTCTAAGACCGAGACTTACCGTGACATCGTACCTCAGCGCATCGGTGGCAACAGAGTGAGCGGTTTCGTAAGCATCATGCGTGGTTGCAACAACTTCTGCCACTACTGCATCGTGCCTTATACCCGTGGACGTGAACGCAGCCGCGATGCTGAGAGCATCCTGCGTGAGGTTCGCGATTTGCAGCAGCGTGGCTTCAAGGAAGTTACCCTGCTGGGACAGAATGTAAACAGTTATGGTCTCTCGCCATCGGGCAAGCGCGAGGAAGGCAGTCTTTCCTTTGCCGAGCTCCTCCACATGGTAGCCCAGGCTGTACCGGATATGCGAGTGCGCTTCACCACCTCTAACCCAGAGGATATGACCGAGGACATCCTCCACGCCATTGCCGAAGAGCCAAACCTCTGCAAGCACATCCACTTCCCTGCACAGAGCGGAAGCAACAAGATTTTGAAGCTGATGAACCGCAAATACACCCGTGAGGAGTATCTGCAGCGCATCGCCGATATCAAGCGCATCATTCCAGGCTGCGGCATCACCACCGACATCTTCGTGGGTTATCACGACGAGACCGAGGAAGACCATCAGGAAACCCTCTCGCTGGTGAAGGAAGTAGGATTCGACAGCGCCTTCATGTTCAAGTATTCAGAGCGCCCGGGCACCTACGCAGCCAAGCACCTGCCAGACAACGTTTCTGAGGAAACCAAGATAGCCCGCCTCAACGAACTTATCAAGTTGCAAACCGAGGTGAGCGCCGAACAGAACAAGAAGGATGAGGGCAAGGTATTCACCATCCTCATCGAGAACTTCAGCAAGCGTAGCCGCGAGCAGATGATGGGGCGAACAGAACAGAACAAGGCGGTTGTCATCGATAAGGGCAACCACCACATCGGAGAGTTCGTGAAGGTTCGCATCACCGGTTCTACCTCTGCTACTCTCTTCGGAGAAGAAGTAAAGGAGTAAAACCAAACTCTTCAGAACAGCTTTTTCTGAATAAAAAGACTCTTCTGAAAGAAAAAACAGAATATAAACAAGAAAAACCGCCAAAAGTTTGGCGGTTTTCTTAAAAAGCACTATATTTGCACCTATGAAGGAATTCTTGCAAATTTTACGCCGATTCGTCCCTCCATACAAAAAGTATCTGGGACTGTCAATCCTGTTCAATATCCTGTCTGCGGTATTGAACATCTTTTCGTTTGCAGCCTTGATACCAATCCTGCAAATCCTGTTCAAAGTAGATGGTGGTATCCGTGTCAACGAGTATATGCACTGGAATGGAGATTGGGGTAGCATCAAGGAGGTTGCAACCAATAACCTGTATTATTATATTCAGGAGTTTATTGTTGTCCATAGTGCATCAACAGCCCTTTTGGTCATCGGCATATTCCTAGCCTTCATGACATTCCTCAAGACGGGAGCCTATTTCCTCTCGTCAGCCACCATCATACCTATTCGTACAGGTATCGTAAGAGACATCCGCAACCAGATTTACCAGAAGATAAACAGTCTCTCGCTCAGTTTCTTCAGCGAGGAGCGCAAGGGAGATATCATTGCCCGCATGAGCGGTGATGTGCAGGAAGTGGAGAACAGCATCATGTCGTCGCTCGACATGCTCTTCAAGAACCCTATCCTGATTCTCTTCTATTTCGTTACGCTGATCTGCATCAGTTGGCAGCTCACCCTCTTCACCATTCTCTTTGTACCACCTTTCGGCTGGTTCATGGGAGTAGTGGGCAAGAAACTGAAGGCACACAGTATCGAGGCACAGGCACTTTGGAGCGACACGATGAGTATGGTAGAAGAAACCCTGGGCGGCTTGCGCATCATCAAGGCGTTCTGTGCAGAAGAAAAGATGAACAAGCGTTTCAATCAGGTTAACAGCAGCTACCGCGACAACATCATGCGCGTAAATATCCGCCAGCAGATGGCACACCCGATGAGTGAGTTCCTGGGAACCATCCTCATCGTAGTGGTATTGTGGTTTGGCGGTATCCTGGTTCTGGATTACGGCAGAATCGACGGTCCTACCATCATCTTCTATCTCGTGATGCTCTACAGCATCATCAACCCACTGAAGGAATTCTCCAAGGCGAGTTACAATATCCCAAAGGGATTGGCAAGTATGGAGCGTATCGACAAGATTCTGCAGGCTGAGGTGGAAATCAAGGATAAGGAGAACCCTGAGCATATCAGCAGCTTCGAACATCAGATAGAGTTCCGCCATGTTTCCTTTGCCTATACCGACCATCAGAATGATGAACTGGTTTACGTGCTGAAGGATATCAACCTGGTGATTCCTAAGGGAAAGACCATCGCACTTGTGGGTCAGAGCGGTAGCGGAAAGAGTACGATGCTCGACCTGATTCCTCGCTACTACGATGTACAGGAGGGCGAAGTGCTCATCGACGGTATCAACGTGAAGGACCTCTGCGTGCACGATCTCCGACAGCTGATAGGTAATGTAAACCAGGAGGCTATTCTCTTCAATGCAAGCTTCAAGGACAACATCCGATTCGGCAAGACCGATGCTACGGATGAAGAAATAGCCAATGCAGCTAAGATAGCCAATGCTTACGAGTTTATTACCAAGTCGGAGCATGGTTTCGATACAAATATCGGAGACCGAGGCGGCAGACTCTCCGGCGGCCAGCGCCAGCGTGTCAGCATCGCCCGTGCCATCCTCAAGAATCCTCCTATCCTCATCCTCGACGAGGCAACATCAGCCCTCGATACCGAGAGCGAGCGCCTGGTTCAGGATGCCTTGGAGAAACTGATGAAGACCCGTACCACTGTGGCTGTGGCTCACCGATTGAGCACCATCAAGCATGCCGATGAAATCTGCGTATTGCACGAGGGTAGGATTGTGGAGCGTGGTACTCATGAGGAACTGATTGAAAAAAAAGGATATTACAAGAAGTTGCATGATATGCAGCAGGTGTAATTGAGTAAAGAGTTAATAGTTAAGAATTTAGAGTTTTACAGATGGTTAAGATTGTTTATGCATTCTTTTATGCAATATCGCTGCTGCCTTTCAGGCTGCTCTATTGCATTGCCGACTTCGAGTACTTCATGATGTATTACGTCATCAAGTACCGCAGAGGCATTGTGCGTAAGAATCTCACCACCTCCTTCCCTGAGAAATCAGAAGAAGAGATTGTTAATATCGAGAAGAAATTCTACCGCTGGTTCAGCGATTACTTCTTCGAGGCGGTTAAACTTCTGAGCATCAGCGATAAGGAACTTCACCGCCGATTCAAGGTATATAACAGCGAAGAAGTGGAACAATGTTTCCTGGAAGGTCAGGATGTGGCAGCCATCCTCGGTCATTACTGCAACTGGGAGTGGCTCTCATGTGTAGGCATCGAACTGCCCAAAAACCGCATTCTGGGTCTCATCTATCATCCACTGTACAATAAAGCTTTTGATGAACTCTTCAAGCGCATCCGCTCTCACGAAGAAAACGGAGTGCCTATCCCTAAGAAGGACATCCTCCGATATCTCGTAGACTACAAACGCAAGAACATCCGCAGCCTCTTCGGCTACATCAGCGACCAGGGTCCCAAGTGGGAAAACATCCACCTATGGCTTCCTTTCCTCAACCATCCCGAAACCCCTGTGTTTACGGGTGGTGAGAGAATCATGAGAAAGATGAACGATGCCGTGTTCTATGTAGAGATGTCCCGCCCTAAGCGCGGCTACTACACGGCAACCTACAAACTCATCACCCGCAATCCGAACTCCCTGCCGGAGCACGAGATTACCCGTCGCTTTTTCCAGATGCTGGAAGAAACCATCCGCAAGAATCCACCTTATTATTTATGGACGCATAACAGATGGAAGCGAACCAGGGAGGAGTTTGATAAGCGATATGAGGTGGTGAAGGGGAAGGTTGTCCCAAGAGAATAGAATGGAAGAAGTATAAACATTCATATTTAACTATAAGAATGAGAAAGATTAAGATAAATCCTAAATACGAATATCTGAAAGACTTCCTAGAGAGCATCCCTGATGTTTTCGAGAAGGAAGGTCGTGAGATATATAATAAGCGCAACCTCATCAAGGTGCTAACAGCACCGGATGGAACACAGGTTAACATAAAGCGCTTTCATATACCACATGGTCTCAACAAATTCGTCTATTCTTGGAATATCAGGAAGCCAAAAGGTCTACGGGCATTCGAATATCCTATGATTCTGAAAAGAAAAGGTATCAATACTCCTGAACCTTTAGCCCTCATTGAAGAGCGTAACTTTCTGAATATCTTAGGATATAGCTATCTTATCACAATCCAGTGTGACTATGGTCATACCCTCTATGAGATGGCAGATGCTAAGCCAGAAGAATATCAAAACGTAGCAAAAGCCTTAGCCCATTTCGCAGCAGACATTCATCTGCACGAGATTCTCCACAAGGACTTTACACCAGGTAATATCCTCTGGAAACAAGATGATGAAGGCTTCCATTTCATGCTGGTAGATATCAACAGAATGGATTTCGGACCAGTAAGTGAGAAGAAAGGACTTTATAATCTCAGAAGATTCTGGGGGCCCAAAGAATTCACCCGTATCTTAGTAAGCGAATATGCCTTGCTGCGCAACATAGATACCGACAAGGCTGTAGCCTATGTGATGAAAGAACGGGCTAGGTTCTGGACCAAATATGGAAAGAAGCACGAAATTCCATTCCAGCTAGAATTATAGTTCAAATATATCTCACTTCAAAACTATTGAATATGGAACAAAAAAGACTTTGTTATATTAGTCGCAACTATTATAACCTGACAAGCGCCGGCAATAAAGCAAAAACAGACAACGAGGATACGCTTGCAGAAATGGGAGCCATCAATCTTGGCTTACCTCGCACTATCAGGAACAGTAAGATATTAGCATTCTTCCTGGACTTGATTGGCATCCTTCGTGCCTGTATCTTACTCCAGAAAGACGATGTGCTGTTCTTGCAATATCCTGTCAAGAAGTACTTTTCGTTTCTCTGCCATATAGCCCATCTGAAAGGAGCCAGAACGGTTTCTCTGATTCACGACCTCGGCTCTTTCCGCAGAAAGAAGCTCACCATCCAGAAAGAGATAAACCGCCTTTCGAATAGTGACTATATCATCGCATCAAACGATAAGATGAAAGGATGGCTCAAAGAGCATGGGTTACAGAAGCCTGTTGGTGCCCTGGGCTTATTCGACTATCGTTCTGAATCAAAATGCCCAGAAGAAGTAACAGAAAGAGAACAGGTAAAGGTGGTTTATGCCGGAGCCTTGAGCATGAAGAAGAATTCATTCCTGATAGAACTTTCCAAGACATTGAACCATTGGCAATTACTGGTTTGTGGAAACAAAGAAGGTCTACAAGGTTTGCAAAACAATCCTCAGATTACTTACCAAGGGTTTGTACCGTCAGAGGAATTTATCAAGCATATAGATGCCGACTTCGGACTGGTATGGGACGGTGATTCTCTTGACGGATGCTCGGGAGAATACGGGCAATACCTGAAATGGAATTCACCTCATAAAGTATCCTTCTACCTCCGTGCCGGTTTGCCGCTCATCATCTGGAAAGAAGCTGCCGTAGCTCCTATCATTGAAGAAGCAGGAGCAGGTATAACCATTGGTTCGCTGGAAGAGCTGGATGACAAGCTTGCCAATCTTACCCCAGAACAGAAAAAGGAGTTGAAAAAGCAAGCGGTAAATTTGGCTCAGAAACTGAACAAAGGCGGGTTTCTTCGAGACTCTTTTCGCTCGTTATAATATCGCAGAATAAACTTAGTATTCAGCAAGATAGAGGAGCTGTAATCTTAAAAACATATAAAGCTGACACTTCACAAGCAAGTTTTGTACACTCAGTACATTTCTTCTAAAAAGACAAAGATATGATTCATATAGCTTGTAACATAGATGATAATTACATCATGCAATGTTGTACTACTTTAGTTTCTGTCATGTACAATAACAGAAATGAACAGATAACATTCCATATCATTGCTGAGAAACTCAGCAATGAGGCTAAAAGTATGCTTACTGAAGAAGTAGAAAAATATGATCAGCAAATACACTTCTATGCTTACAATCTTAACATGAATCTTTCATCGTTCAAAAGTGCCCACATATCGCTTGCAGCTTACCTGCGTCTTTTCGTGGCAGATATTCTACCTGTAGAGATACATAAAATACTATATTTGGACTGCGATCTCATCATAAACGATTCTATAAAAGATTTGTGGGAGACAGATGTTACATCATACGCCGTAGCTGCAGTAGAAGACATGTGGAGCGGAAAAGCAAACAACTACACCCGCCTCGAATACCCTCAGGAAGATACCTATTTCAACTCGGGAGTACTCATCATCAATTTGGATTACTGGAGAAATGCCCATCTGAGTAAAGCCAGTTTGGAATTTGCAGAAAAATATGCAGAAAAGCTAATCTTCAACGATCAGGACATACTCAACGGACTTCTGCATGACAGAAAACTCCTGATACCCTTCAGATGGAACATACAAGATGGCTTTCTAAGAAAAAGAAGACATCTTCGCCAGCAAGCCATACCGAAACTGATAGAGGAATTAAAACATCCTGTCATCATACATTTCACAGGCCACAGGAAACCATGGCTCCATATATGCCAAAGTCCGTATCAGAAGCTATTCTTCAAATACCTGGACATGACAAGATGGAAGGGTATCCGACCTCAGACGCCATGGTCGTGGAAGCTCAAGACACTTATCGATAGTATATTATATACAATGCACTTAAAAGTTCAAAAATACGATTATAAAAATATTCAAGCATTATGAGTTGTGAATTAAGCATCATCGTTCCCGTTTATAATACAGCACAATATTTGCCTCAATGCATAGAGTCTATTCTAAAACAATCATTCAAGAATTGGGAACTGATTCTTATAGATGACGGCTCAACAGACGGCTCCGCTGAAGTATGCGATAAATGGGCGCAAAAGGATACTAGAATCAAAGTCATCCACAAAGTTAATTCCGGTCAGGCAGATTGCAGAAACCAAGCTCTTGAAATCTGCCAGGGAGTCTACATTGGCTTTGTTGACAGCGATGACTGGATTGAAGAATCTATGTATGAAGTCTTGATGAATGACTTAAAGACTACCAATTCAGACATTGCTATCTGTAATCATTACGACGAAAGTAAGAACAAGACTCTTTGCAAAAATGTTTCAGACAAGAGATATATCTTAAAGAACCAAGAAATACAGGAGCTTGTCATTAAGGATAAAATCAAGAGCTATATCTGGCAAATGCTCTTCAAACGAGAGTTGCTCAACAAGCCGATGCCAACTTCAAAGAATTACGAAGATTATAGCATCCTGCCACATTGGTTCGAAAATGCCAAACAGGTGGTCTATACTTACCAGCCGCTGTATCATTACCGGCTTCGAAAAAGTAGCATCGTCCACGATTTATCTCTCAACAGATATTATGAATTCTTTCAGGCTGAAATATCAAGATATAATTATTACAAGCGCTCTCCTTTCCGCAAGATTGCCAAAAGAATGGTAGTAAAGCGAGGTATCAAAGCGGCTAAATACGTATCAAGAAACCAAACTTCTCTATCGAAGCAGAAAGAAATCAAGGCCATGGTAAGCAGGATATCCAAGGATCTCAAGGCCTTTTCTCTAATCGGTATAGAGAAAAAGAGTTTCAAGGAACGCGTTTTGCTTTATCTCTTGTTAAAACACCCTAATAAATTCATATTGTATCAACGAATGATGGACAAACTGATGTTCTACAAACATTCTAATTTAGATTTATACGAATAATGAAAAAGAAAGTCTCAGTCATAACAGTCAACTATAATAATCTGAAGGGTTTGGAAAGAACAATCTCTTCAGTACTTTCGCAATCATTCAGCGATTTTGAATACATCATCGTTGATGGTGGGTCATCAGATGGCAGCAAGGAATATATAGAATCTAAACAAGAATATATCAATCAATGGGTTAGTGAAAAAGATCATGGGGTATATAATGCCATGAATAAAGCCATAAGAATGGCACAAGGCGAATATTGTATCTTCATGAATTCGGGCGATCATTTCTTTTCTTCACAATCTTTGGAGAATGCTGCCAAGATGCTCAATGGCTCAGACTACTACGTGGGAGAAACCATTATCATAGACTGCAAACAGGCTTCACTCTGCCTTCCACCACAGAACATGTCGTTCCGATTTATCAGAGATAAAGTTCTGCAGCATCAATCTACATTTACAAGGACTCAGTTGCTAAAGGAGCATCCCTACAATGAAAATCTGAAAATCGTATCAGATTGGGCACATTTCCTGGAAAACTGGTATTTCAAAAAATGTTCATACCAAGCTATTAACACTATTGTTGCTGTATATTATACTGATGGCATCTCTTTTACAAATGGTGACTTATTGAAAAAGGAAAGAAAAGAGGTGTTCTCCGAGTTATTTGGAAGCACCAGCAAGTTGCCTCACATAAAAGAGACTGCAGAAGAAAAAAAAGAACGCATCAATGATGATTTTGCATTCAAACTGAAAAAAGCTCTGAAGATGAAACCAGTATCACGCGACTGGAAAATCCTACGTACAGGCTTTAAATTTTTATGGAAAGATTTGTCTATTAAATCAAAGTAAGATGAAAGTATTATATGACAGTCAAGCCTTCGATATGCAAACGCATGGAGGCGTATCACGTTGTTTTGCCGAATTATATTCCCACTTGCCTCAAGACATTGAAGCAAGCCTCAGTGTCATGGAATCTGCCAATGTTTACCTCAAAACATTAGGAATTAAACCAGATGGAGAATTATATCATAACTTCCTCTGGAAGAAAGATTCTGCAATAAAGAAAATGCTATATAAGTTCTATTATAATGCAAAATTCGGAGAATATTCACGATTAGATCGTACTCCAAGAATCAATAGATACAAGTCTGTCTGCGACATCAAGTCTAAGGATTTCGATTTGTTTCATCCAACTTTCTTTGACCCTTACTTCCTCAAGTACATAGGCAGTGAGCCTTATGTTGTTACGGTACATGACATGATACCCGAACTGTACAATCAGTATTATGACCATAATGACTATCAGATTCTGCAAAAACATCTTGTCATACCAAAAGCAAATCACATCATTGCAGTCAGCCAACAGACAAAAAGGGATTTATGCCGTATCATGAATATCAAGGAAGAGCAGGTGAGCGTAGTTTATCATGGAGCAGACGAAACTCCTTATACGCCAAACGAAAACAACAGACATCCATTTGAATATATACTTTTCGTTGGCGAACGTCACTTTTATAAAAACTTTGATTTCTTTGCCAAGCAATGTGTACCTATTTTAAAAAGACACAAGGAACTGAAGGTAGTATGCACAGGAAAGCCTTTCAATGAGACTGAAAAAAGTATGTTTAAATCATGGGAAATGGAAGATAGATTCATACATGAGTTTATCAAAACAGATCAAGAAATGCTAGACTTATACCACTATGCCCTGGCATTCGTTTACCCATCATCATACGAAGGGTTCGGGCTCCCGATTCTTGAGGCTTACAAAGCAGAATGCCCTGTTTTACTCAATCATGCCAGTTGTTTTCCGGAAATCGCAGAAGACGCAGCAGTTTACTTCCACATGGATGAAAAGAGAACTGATTTCGAAGAACAGTTTGAAACTTTCTACTATCTAGACGGGATAGAGAAAAAGAAACTCATAGAAAAGCAGAATGAAAGACTAAAACACTTTTCATGGAAAAAATCTGCGTTGGAATTGGCTAATATTTATAAACATATCAATTAGCAAGTATGAAGAAATATGATTATCTTATAGTTGGCTCCGGACTCTTCGGAGCCACATTCGCCCACCTGGCTCATAAACAGGGAAAAACTTGTCTGGTGATAGATAAGCGACCACATCTCGGTGGCAATATCTATTGCGAGAACATAGAGGGCATCAACGTACATAAGTATGGTGCCCACATCTTCCATACATCCAATAAAGAGGTGTGGAACTTCGTCAACTCTATCGTTGAGTTCAACCGCTACACCAACTCGCCTGTGGCAAACTACAAAGGCAAACTCTATAATCTGCCTTTCAATATGAATACCTTCTATCAGATGTGGGGCGTAACCACACCAGCAGAAGCACAGGCTAAAATTGATGAGCAGAAGGCAGAAGCCGTAGCTAAGATGAAAGCCGATGGCGTAAGCGAGCCTCGCAATCTGGAGGAACAGGCTCAGGTGCTCATCGGTAAAGATATCTATGAGCGTCTCATCAAGGGATATACCGAGAAGCAATGGGGACGAAAGTGTACAGACTTGCCAGCCTTCATCATCAAGCGACTGCCGGTACGCCTCATCTTCGACAACAATTACTTCAATGACAAATATCAGGGAATCCCTATGGGGGGATATAACAAACTCATCGATGGTTTACTTGAGGGGGCAGATACAAAGGTATCAGTTGACTTCTTTAAAGACGAGATAGAACTCCCAAACGGCAACAAGGGGGTGCTGAAAGATCATTGGAAAGAGATTGCCTCTAAGCTGGTTTTCACAGGCAAGATAGATGAGTTCTTCAACTATCAGTTTGGTAAGCTCAACTATCGCACTGTCCGTTTTGAGCAGGAAACCATCGACTGCCCTAACTATCAAGGTAATGCCGTGGTAAACTATACTGAGCGCGAAGTGCCATATACCCGAGTGATTGAGCACAAGCATTTCGAAATGTTCGGAGCAGAAGTCTATGAGACCCCGAAGACGGTTATCTCCAAGGAATATTCCACCGAATGGAAAGATGGCATGGAACCATACTATCCGGTAAACGACAAGGAGAATTCTGAACTGTATGCGCAATACAAGAACCTGGCAGACCAGGAAGAAAATGTTATCTTTGGCGGCCGCCTTGCCGAATACAAGTATTATGACATGGCACCAATCATAGAGAAAGCATTGGCTATGTTCAAATAACAATGTTTTTTAGTATATAAAGGCAAAACGATACTCATACAATGAAATATCAGATATTTAAGCAAAAGTTCTCTGAAATGGAGGGACTGAATTTGCGCATTCGAGAAGCAAAACAAGGATTCTTGTTTTTTCCTTCTCTACATTACTGATAGCCCTACAGTTGGACTCTACATCACCGATTCTTCGATACTCGGGTTGATGGATTTAGAAGGATGGTTATTCTTCATAACCTCCTGCATCAGCCATGCAGCCATGTTTGCGCTGATACCTTATCTTCTCAGCCTCATCTTTACGTTTTGCAGATGTACCAAGACGGCTAGAATCGTACAGATTGTTGGCATCGTGCTGCTCTGCATCATCAACTATCTCAACTCGCAGGTGTATGCCATCTATCATTTCCATATCAACGGCTTTGTATTGAGCATGGTATTCGGCGAGGGAGCTGGAGAAATTTTCAATTTCGATATAATGCTGTATCTGAAGGAGATAGCACTCTTTCTGGTTGTGGCAGCTATCGTTATCGGTGTATGGTATGCCTCTTATCTTCTATGGAAGAAACGCCAGAAGGCATACGCCTGGACCATCGCAGGATGCATCATCGGCAGCACCCTCTTTGCCCATCTCTGCCATATCTATGGAGCCTTCTATCAGCAGCCTTCCGTGATGAAGAGCAGCGCATTGTTGCCTTATTACTTCCCAACCACTTCGAATGGCCTGTTGCTGAAGTTAGGATGTACTCCTCCTAGAGAAAGCATGATACAGATGAATGGCAAGCAGAGTGCGGATATACAATATCCTATCCAGCCGCTACAGAAGGAAAAGATGAACCCTGATTCGCTGCCAAATATCATCTTCATCCTGATAGACTCCTGGAATACCCGTTCCTTAACAGCCGAATGCATGCCGAATGCCTATCAGTTTGCCCAGCAAAACCAATGATTCAGCAATCACGTGAGCGGCAGCAATGGAACCCGAAGCGGTGTGTTCAGCCTCTTCTTCGGATTATCGTGCTATTACTGGGAGAGTTTCGACCCTGCCCATATCCAGCCAGTCTTCATCAAGCGCCTGCAGGAACTGGGCTACGAGATACAGACCTATCCTAGTGCCACCTTTGCCGACCCGCCATTCGGGAGAGTCATCTTTGGCGGTGTGCCAGGCATCCATACCGAGACGAAAGGCAATACTCCGCTGGAACGAGATACAAGGATAGCAGAGGAATTCATCAGCGATTCGCAGCAGCATAAGAAGAGCGGGAAGCCATTCTTCTCATTCCTGTTCTTCGACCTGCCTCATAGCTTTGGACTTCCTGCCGACAAGAACAAGCGTTTCCAGCCGGCTTGGGCGTATGCCGACTATACCAAACTCAGTAACGATATGGATCCAACTCCTTTCTGGAATATGTATCGCAACTGCTGCTATCAGGACGACCTGCTGCTGGGCCGCATCTTCGAGACCCTGAAGAAAGAGGGACTGATGGATAACACCATCATCATTCTTTCGGGCGATCACAGTCAGGAGTTCAATGAGAACCATCATAATTACTGGGGACATAACGGCAACTTCCCTAAAGCCCAGATTGGCGTGCCTATGATCTGGCATGTTCCTGGCGCAAAGCCTCAGAAGTTTATGCATCGCACCACTCATTATGATGTGGTTCCTACATTGATGAAGAATCATCTGGGCATAAAGAACAATCCTGCCGATTATTCGATGGGCAGAATGATGACAGATAAGACGCCTAGACTATGGCATGTAGTAGGCAGCAATCTGAACTATGCCTTCATCATCAACAACGACACCATTCTGGAGAAGACTGCCGATGGTGCCTTGGATGTTTATGATGCCCACATGAATCCGGTGAAGAACTATCGCCTGCCTGCTAAACAGTTTGACCAAGCCATCAAGCAGCTCAACAGGTTCTTTAAATAAGAAAAGGTAAAATCAGAAAAGCCCCTTCAGCAACCCAGGGTTTCACATTCCTGGAATACTGAAGGGGCTTTATACATTTATGATTCCTTCCACACTCTTCTCTAAGCAGAATAACATTGACAGCAATACAAAGCGACATTTTTATGATGAGACCATCACTAAACAGCGGATTATAGATTTTTGAGAGCTTGCAATATTAAGAGCCGAGCTTGCAATATTAAGCCGTGAACTTGCAATATTAAGCCACGAGCTTGCAATATTAAGAGCCGAGCTTGCAATATTACTTGGTATATTTTAACTAGAGCATGGTATATTAGAGTCAGAGCTAGCTATATTAAGTCACGAACTTGCAACCTTAGACCGGAGCTTGCAACCTTACGGAACGGAACTTGCAACCTTACGGAACAGAAGTTCACAATATCCTTCTGTTTTTTCGTCAATAGCACTTCTTTTAGTATCATGGTCTTCGACTTGGCTACTTTTTCCTCACCAAACCATGATGACAAATTCCAGTGTCTTGTCTTATTTATCCTTTAACTCTTCCGTTTTTCACGTAAAAAGTTCGCGTAATTGATTTTTAATTACGCGAGCCACATCCTTATGATTATCAGGCAGTTAAAAGTAATTCTCGGGTAAAGTTCACGTAAATCTCGGGTAATTTACGTCAACTTCCACACTCTTCTCTTCAGCCACAATGCCAAGATGGGGTCACTCATTTCCAGATGCTTAGGAGCAGGTATTGTAATCAGATCTTTCACCATCAAGGACTTCTTGAGGCGGGTTACATTGGCAGCAGTACCCAGATGATAGGTTTCCAATATCGCCGTCTGGGTGAAACCGGTATGCACTCCATTGATGATGGCATGAAGGAAATTCATCTGATAGGCTGAAAGGTCTTCGGTCTGCTGAATAAACAAGGGCTCGCAGGCATCCAGCAACCGGTCTATTCCATATTTCAAGTCCTCTTCTGTAGCTGCAGAATCATCTTGCACGCGCAACCATACAAACCATGCCAATTGCTGTACATAAGAGGAATACCTATCTGTTACCTGACAGATTTCTCGAGCCAGCTCTTCAGAAATATGCTTACCGGTAGATTCGAAACGCTGACAGATATACTCCACCCAGTCTTTCTCGCTAATTTTATTCAGATAGAAGAAATCACCAAAGCGATAGAATGGGTAACTGGCATTCTGGAACATCTGTTCCATCATGTGTTTCTTGCTTCCATAAAGGCAGTAAGATACATGGCTCTGTAATTGCCATACGCTACGGAGTTTCTTCTGGAAAGTCAAGGAATCTGGAAAATCACCTATCTGCTGAAATTCATCGATACAGACTACTATATGACAACCTTTTGACCGAGCTATCATTTCCGGAAGTCTCAAAACCTCTTCTGTTGTATTGTTACCTGCATTATACTCCAAAGCCAAAGAGAAATCTGTCAAAGGATCTTGTCCTATACTGATTTTCGGAACGAAACGGCTCAAGAACACCTTGGCATTCTCCATCCATTCTTCCCATTTTGAAGAAGTAGCCCGAACCACAGCCGTGGCAAAAGCATTGATAAAATCATTCTCTGAGCGACAACCAAAGGCATCTATACGAGCTATCCTGATGTCTTCGCTCTCTACAAGCGAACACACCTTATCCACCAATGAAGTCTTACCCATACGACGAGGTGAAATCAATATCGTATTCACTCCATACGTAAAGTTCGCCTTCAGGCGTTCTGTTTCCTCTCTACGGTCGGTGAAGGAATCTCCCTCCACACGAACACCGAATACAAACGGAGCTTCTTTACTTTTTCTCATAATCACTACCTTATTATATACTAATGTAATTTGCATGTAAGCTCCACACGCCCTGGGCTAGGAGCTTTTCTTTTGCAAAGAAAATGCAAACGAGCGCAATGAAAGCTGGCTTTCAAATTGCCGAGTGCAGCTTTTCTTCTGCAAAGATAGCAAAAAAAAACAAATTAAACAAGGTTGTTTTAAACAAAGTTGTTTAAAACTAGCATTTTTATTACGAATTAACTAATAATCAACGGATTACGGGTAAGACACCAAAGAATTTAACGGGAATATTTTTAAAATACGGACAAATTGAATTTGTCCGGATGGTTGTCCAGCAGGCTTATAAGTACCAGGAAAACAATACGTTATGGCACTCCGGACAATTTGTCCGGACAAATTCAATTTGTCCGTGTTATTTTTTTATGAGAAAGGAAGAAGAAGAAAAAGGGGATTACGGATTGAGACGAGAACCTGTTATCCGAGAAGCTATAACCTGGCACCCGAGAAACTATGATTTAGCACATAAGAACCTATGTTTTCCGACCCACAAAACTATGACTTAGATTTTTTAACACAATTTGCTCCAAATGGCTGCTGAATTTCGGGCCTTATCACACACTCAAATTTGGCGGTTACAGAAGATAGTCGTATTTTTGCCCCCGTTTACCGGATATTCCGACAAGCTAACTTTTAAACATTAAATAATTATGGAGAATGAAAATTTAAGAAACACAGAGAACCTTTTAGCCGCTAAGGCAAGTACACAGCCTCTTTACGAATTCCCAGTAGACCAGCTTCCACTCGGTCTTCGCGACTCGCTCTCTGGCGTAGCCGCAGAGGCACGCGTGCCTGCCCTCTTCTCAGCCCTCCCTATTGCCGCAACCTATGCTGACCGTCTGAAGGCGAAGTATTGCGATGGCAGCGAGACTCCGATGGCACTCATGTCTATCATCATCGGCGAGCAGGCATCAGGTAAGGGCGTATGCCGCCGCATTGAGAACATCTGGGCGAAGAAGATGGATAAGGACGATGAGAAACCACGTGAAGACGAAGCCTGGTACCAGCAGCACAAGGGCAAGAAGGGTGTAGTAGATCCGAAGCCTTGCATCCGTCACATTGGCGATACTATCTCGAAGTCGGCTCTGATGCGTCGTCAGCTCTGTGCCGACGGCCATACCATGTATATGTTCAGCGAGGAGCTCGGTTCGATGAAGAGCGTATGGAAGGTGTTCGGCGACTACTTCCGTAAGGCGTTCGACCAGAGCGAGGTGGGTCAAGACTACATCACAGCCACCAGCGGCGTAACCCACGCCCAGCTCAACTTCTCCGGCTGCTGCACCCAGAACATCTTCCAGAAGTTCTTCACCGATGATAACATCGAGGACGGATCTTCTTCAAGAATGATGCTCGCCAAGATGCCCGATACCTCCTTCGCACCCCTCAGCCAGCACCACGGCTATACCGAGGAGGAGCAGGCAAACATCCTCAAGGCAGTAACTCTCCTTGAACGTAGTCACGGCGTAATGGAGCTGCCCCGTATGTGCGAGGAGTTCTGCCAGTGGCTCGAAGCAAAGAGACAGCTTGCCCTGGCGAATGCCGACCGTGTGATGGATGTATATCGTCGCCGTTCTGCCGTCATCGGCTTCCGTTGTGGCGTCATCTTCCACATCCTGGAGCAGACCGGAGAGGAGACAGATGCCTGCATCCGTTTTGCCAAGGCTGTGGCCGACTACGTGCTCGCCATGCAGATGGAGATGTTTGGCTTGCGTCTCGACAAGCAGCAGCAGGACAACGAGGCTATCCCAGTCTATAAGTCTCGAAACACCCTGCTCTTTGCCCAGCTCCCTGAGCAGTTCACCCTCTTCGATGCCAGCCGTGAGCGTGGCGACGGAGCCAGTCGTGAAACCATCCGTAAGATGATAAGCCGTTGGACCAAGCGTGGTCTCTGCAAGAAGCTGAAAGGTGGCGACACCGAGATCTGGCAGAAGCTTACCCTCTCGGCATAAAGCATCTTGAATCTCCTGAAACAGTAAATCCCCCATCACGCAGCCAAAGCGTGGTGGGGGATTACTGTTTCTGATAATATCGTTTTTTATTGTTGATGTCGCTCAATATACTCCGCTGCCTGGATATTCTTATCTTTGATAAAGTTTCATAAATAAATGCCACTAGCATATCGACTTTCAAGAATATTTCGTAACTTTGTACTCAGTCATTGCAAAAAGTAAAGAACTATGGTAAGAGAAAGAAGAAAGCGAATCTATCGCAAGCGAATACCTTATGGTATGCAGAATTTTGAGGATGTGATAAAAGAGGATTGCTACTATGTAGACAAGACCCCATTCATCGAAGAAATAGAAGACTCTAACAAGTACTTCTTCTTTCTAAGGCCTCGCCGCTTCGGCAAGAGCCTTACCGTCTCCATGCTTGAAAATTACTATGACATCAACAAGAAAGACAAGTTTGATGAAATTTTTGGCAAGCTCTATATTGGTGAGAATCCAACTCCCGAACATAATAGTTATCTCATCATCCATCTCAACTTTGCCATTATTGTAGGCAACCTAAACGACTACAAGCATGGCATGGACAATTATTGCAGGACGCAGTTTAATTACTTCGCGGATGTATATTCGCATCTTTTACCAGAAGGTACCAAAGAAGGCCTCAACCAACAGGAAGATGCCGTCAACCAATTAAACTATCTTTGCACCCAAAGCAAAAAATCTGGTCAGAAGATTTATCTCTTCATTGACGAGTACGACCACTTCACCAACCAGATTCTCGCACACAAGGAGCATGAACAGAGATACCGCACCCAGACACATGGTGAAGGATATCTAAGAAAATTCTTTGATACCATCAAAGGAGCTGCAGGCGATACCCTAGCACGTGTCTTCGTAACAGGCGTTAGCCCTGTCACCATGGACGACCTGACAAGCGGATTCAATATCGGCACCAATTACTCTCTGGCACCAGAATTCAATGAGATGACAGGATTTACAGAGGATGAAGTAAGAGAGATGCTGGGCTATTACTCCAGTGTGTTGCCATTCAACCACAGCGTGGATGAACTCATCAAGGTGATGAAGCCATGGTATGACAACTATTGCTTTGCCGAAGAGGAGTACGGAAAAACTACAATGTACAATTCTGTGATGGTACTTAACTTCTTAGACAAGTACATCCGCAACAACTACGACATTCCTAAGAATATGGTAGAGAGCAATGTACGCATCGACTATGACAAGGTACGCATGCTTATCCGTCATGACAAGGAGTTTGCCCATGATGCCAGCATCATCCAGCAGTTGGTAACCCAAGGATTCGTCACAGGTAAGCTCGTAGAGAACTTCCCTGCCGAGCGCATCAACGACCCAGACAACTTCCTGAGTCTGCTCTTCTATTTCGGCATGGTAACGATAGATGGTGATTACAAGGGAGTCACCAAGTTTATCATTCCAAACGAGGTAGTACGAGACCAGATGTATACATATCTCTTAGACACCTACAAGGAGAACGATTTGACCTATGATAGTTTCAATAAGGGAAAATTAGAGTCTCAATTGGCATACGATGGCAACTACAAGGCATACTTTGAGTTCATCGCCGACAGTCTGAAGCGTTACTCTTCTCAGCGTGACAAGCAGAAGGGAGAAGCATTCGTGCATGGTTTCACCTTGGCGATGACCAGCCAGAACCAGTTCTATCGCCCTATCTCAGAGCTAGACAACGATGGTGGCTATGCCGACATCTTCCTTTCTCCGCTCTGCGACATCTACAAGGACATGGTGGACAGTTACATCATCGAACTGAAATACTGCAAGACCAATACCGCCGATGAGCAGCTGCAAGTTCTCTTCAAGGAAGCCTCTGCCCAAATCTGCCGCTATGCCAATAGTGACATCGTCAAGGAGTCGGTCAAGACCACTAAGCTCCACAAACTCGTAGTTATCTACCGAGGAGCAGAAATGGTAATGTGCGAGGAAGTAACGGAAGAATAGAAAAACTATATAAACAGTTAATCCCCCATCACGCAGCCAAAGCGTGGTGGGGGATTACTGTTTCTGATAATATCGTTTTTTATTGCTGATGTCGCTCAATATACTCCGCTGCCTGGATATTCGAGAAGACCTCAGTTCGGGATAAGAAATAGTGCCTAAAAAAGTTGGTAATCTCCGATATTT